>JAESGT010000004.1_pt1 | contig 132354 bp, 132 predicted proteins | sample 9266261 | NCBI WGS metagenome assembly JAESGT01 (sample SAMN15741584, study PRJNA653494) | algae metagenome | isolation source: Pelatocladus maniniholoensis HA4357-MV3 and co-occurring heterotrophs from... | place: USA: Maniniholo cave near Haena, Hawaii | collected 2009-07-28 | reverse complement strand
GGGATTAACCAAATCATATCGTAAACGTTGCGTTCGCCAAGCGTGCCGGATGGCATCAGTGGGTCTTCTAGACCCCGTAGCAACATCAGTTTAGAATCCCCCGTGTTTCAACCGGGGGAGATGTCAAAGATTATTCCCATTTTTTTATTTTGCTCCAATCAATGGGAGAAAGTAAGAAAAGCTTCAGATTTAGCCCCGGCAGTTTGCATTATCCTATTCTCAAACAGGTTGAGTCCACAAATACGCCATGTGTCAACTGCTAGGAATGAATTGCAATACTCCCACAGATATTTGCTTTTCTTTTGAAGGCTTTGCGGCACGGGGGGGAAAAACTGATGATCACCGCGATGGTTGGGGTATTGCTTTTTTTGAGGGTAAAGGATGTCGAATGTTCATTGATGCCAAACCCTCGATAAATTCTGCCATAGCAGAATTAGTCCGATGCTATCCGATTCACTCCACCCATGTAATCGCCCATATTCGCAAAGCAACTCAAGGTGAAATTATTCTCGAAAATTGCCATCCCTTTCGTCGGGAACTGTGGGGACGATATTGGGTATTTGCTCACAATGGTGATTTACTAGAATTCAATCCTACGGGTATGCAATATTATCAACCTGTAGGCAATACTGACAGTGAAAAAGCTTTTTGCTTGATTTTAGAAACCATACGTCAAAGTTTTCCTGAAGGTAGACCCTCTCTGGAAAAAATATATCCTGTCTTGAGAGATATAACTGATCAAATTTCGACAAAGGGTGTTTTTAATTACTTGTTATCAGATGGCGAATACTTTTTTACTCACTGTTCTACAAAACTTTGCTATATAGTCAGACAAGCCCCCTTTGCTGCTGCTCACCTGATTGATCAAGACGTGACAGTAGATTTTAGTGAATTGACAACTCCAAGCGATCGCGTTGCTGTGATTGCTACGACTCCTCTCACCGACAACGAAGTTTGGACACCCATCAAACCGGGGGAATTGCTAGTATTTCAAGATGGTTTACCTTTGAAGTTAAGTTAGTCCTCTACTCGCGCACGACAATTAAAGACTTGTCATATCATGTCCAATTAATCATTTTATATTCCCACTGCGATCGCAAGATGATCTGTTCTCTTTCCAATATCTAAAACAGTCTGTCCAAAACTAACCTGCGAAGACTCTTTGCAACACACCAAAATCTTTTGTCAGTCTGCTCAAGCGAATTTTTGTGGGCGATCGCGACGTAACTCTACCATAGAAACTAGAAACTGAACTGCTCTGTATTATAGGTATTTTACTGTGGAGCAAGACCTTCGAGAGCAACTCAAATTAATTGTCGGACAGTCCCTCAGTGAATCTCAGACTCCTGGTGCTGCGATCGCTATACGTATCAATGGTCAGGCTTTTCTTGAAACAGGCATTGGCTATCAAGATCACGAACATCAGGTATCACTGCCCACAGATGCTAATTTCTACATCTACAGTATCACTAAAACTTTGATCGCAACGGCATCGCTGCACCTGGTTGGCGAAGGATTTCTTGAACTGGATGCGCCTGTGCAAAATTATTTGACTGATTTTCCGCTAGATCTCTCTGTCACACTTCGCCAACTTTTAAGTCATACTAGCGGATTACCAGATTACGGTGGTGTACCTGCATATTCTGAGGCTATCAAAGCAAATCCCAGTTATCCTTGGTCAACAGAAGCATTTCTTGACCTTGCCTACAGGCAAGGACTACAATTTGTACCGGGTAAAGGATGGGCATATTCAAACATCGGCTATTTGTTACTCAAATGTATTCTTGAGAAAACAACAGGTTTATCGATACAGAAGCTCTTAAATAAAATTATTTTCAGTCCTCTGTCTTTGAAAAAAACCTTTGTTCCAACAACTTTATACGATGTTGATGAACTTACGCCAGGATATACCGCTTTTTTCAGTGGAGATCAACTGCAAGATATGACCCGCATTTACCATCCAGCGTGGGTCGCGCATAGTGTCGTGATCTCAACTGCACCAGAACTTGCAAAAATTATAGACGCGCTGTTTACAGGTCAAATCCTTGATCTGTCACTCGTTGAGCAAATGTCTCGCCCCATTCACAACCTCGGAAAGTATAAGTTATTTGAAAATCTAGGATATGGATTGGGGCTATTTGTAGATACAGAGTCTTCACACGGAAAGGTTAAAGGACATACAGGGGAAGGGCCAGGATATTCAGTCGCTGCATTTCATTTTCCAAGACTGGCGGGTTATGGTACAACAATCGCAGCACTGGTTAATCGAGATAAATCTGATTATGGATTAGCTCTGGTTTATAAAATAGCTGACGTTATTGAAAGTATCCCGGCGATTAGAAATTGTGGCTACACAAACTAAGTCCGAAGACACGGATTAACAAAAATCAAAGGTATCCCGGCGATTTCTAATCGCCTGGTGCAAAATCTCTTTTTACCTTTACCATATATACGCGACTTGCACTGCAAAGGAGTATCTCTGTGCAGCCTGACTTACTAGGCTTGGAAATAACTAAGGGAGAATTGAAACGTTTAACTGGTGTCAAACCAGAAGTTTTCCTCCTACCTTCGATGATGTCTAATCGCCAACAGCGATTTGCATTTCTACTCAAAGAAGTGCGGGAAACATTGCTTTTGATTTTGTTAATTACCGCATTAATTTATGGGTTAATTACTCTGACAATGGGTTCCCAAATTGGCTTAGGAATTATCTTACTAATTGTCGTAGCGATCGCAGTGGTAGTTGGGCGTTGGTTGTGGCGACGTTTTCGTTATCCCAAATCATTAATAATTATTTTAAATGAAGTTGATAAATATCATGCAGGGGTGCAAGCAGTAGATAATCTTGACCAGCAAGCCATCTCAGAAAACCCAGAAAATAATAGTCATGATCGAGAAAATGTTATTTCTGCACTGCAATTGGTGAGAGAAGATTTAGTTCGTGGTTTGAAAATCGAGCGACTATTAAGGGATAATAAAAAATCGCTTACTGAGCAACAAGAGTTGTCTGTCAATAATTTAGCTAATCTCCAAGCTTTGCAAGTTAGCAGTTCAGCAGGGGAATATGCTCAAATTCTCAATCAATTATTACAGATTGACTTAGATGTACAAAGCCAGATAAGAAAATTACAGTAAGTAGTTGGGGACAAATGACGACCCCAACGAGTTAGCTTTATTTATGTTGACTTACTTAGTAGCTCCCTTAATATAAAAATGATCATAAAGCCAAAAATAATCGTCCTTGATGATGATCCAACTGGTTCACAAACAGTCCACAGCTGTTTATTACTTATGCGTTGGGATGTGGATACTTTACGCATGGGATTGCAAGACGATGCACCAATTTTCTTTGTATTAACAAATACTAGAGCCTTACCGCCTGAGTCGGCTGCTTCTGTCACCACAGAAGTTTGTCAGAATTTGCAAGCAGCTTTAGCGGTTGTCCCCTCACCCCCTCCTACTCCCCCGCAAGCGGTGGAGGGACAAGGAAAAGATTTGAATGTCGGGGGGGATATGGGAGGATTTCTGATCGTCAGTCGTTCTGACTCGACTTTGCGAGGACACTACCCAATTGAAACCGATGTGATTGCTGAAGAACTCGGCCCTTTTGATGCTCATTTTCTCGTCCCGGCTTTTTTTGAAGGTGGACGTATTACCCGCGACAGCATACATTATCTAATTGTTGATGGTGTTCCTAAACCTGTGCATGAAACAGAGTTTGCCCGTGATTCTGTTTTTGGCTACCATCACAGTTACTTACCCAAATATGTAGAAGAAAAAACACAAGGACGGATTCATGCAGACTCCGTAAAAAGATTTTTACTTGCAGATATTCGTAATGGCAGTTTAGAAGCCTTGATGAGCCTGAGTGGTAATCAGTGCTGTGTTGTAGATGGAGAAACTCAAGCGGATTTAGATCGTTTTGCTCAAGATGTTTTAGCAGCAGCAAGTCAAGGTAAACGCTTTTTATTTCGCAGTGCTGCCAGTATTTTAACAGCTTTGGCTGCTTTACCTGAGCAAGCGATCGCACCGGAAAATATGGCTGAGTATGTACGCAATGGCAAACCAGGGGCTGTGATTGTGGGTTCTCATGTCAAAAAAACAACTCAGCAGCTAGAAGCACTACTACAAGCAGAAGGTACATTCGGGGTTGAAGTTGAAGTGGCGCGTTTATTGGATGATGTCGATCAATCTGCCACATTGTTAAGCGAAGTCCTCGAAAATGTTCACACTGCTTATGCAAGCGGCAAAACACCAGTAGTTTACACTAGTCGCCAAGAACTTACTTTTAAAGATGTGAATACACGGTTAAAATTTGGGGCTAAAGTTTCCCGTTTATTGATGGATGTTGTCCGAGGTTTGCCAGCAGATTTAGGATTTTTAATTAGTAAAGGTGGTATAACTTCTAACGATGTCTTGAGTACAGGATTAGCCTTGACTTCAGCCCGATTACTCGGTCAAATCTTACCCGGTTGTTCAATGGTACGGACTCCAGCTGACCATCCGCAGTTTCCAAATTTGCCAGTTGTCCTATTTCCAGGTAATGTTGGTGATGCTAATGGCTTGGCAACTGTATTTCAAAGGTTGAGTCAAGAGTAAATACCCCCAAGGACGCACTGGCTTGGCTACACAAACCAAGTCCCTATGCGCGGACTAACCCAAAATCAAGAGTTTTAAACCCACGTAGGTGGGTTTTGTATGTATAGCTGCGACTTCTAGTCGCCAGGTGCAAGATATCAGTTCAAACGGACTCAAACACTTTCCTAGTCAGATTTATCTGACTTTAGCTATTAGCCAATAAATTTATTTATTGGCGGGATGAAAAGCTGATGCAAAATATGAGAAACTAAACTTTTGTGATTCGTAAACTAACTTTTGCGACTCGCAAACTAGCTTTTGCAACTCGCACACGAAGCTTTTACAACTCGTAAACTAACTTTTGTGATTCGCAAACTAGCTTTTGCAACTCGCAAACTAGCTTTTGCAACTCGCAAACGAAGCTTTTGCAACTCGCAAACGAAGCTTTTGCAACTCGTAAACTAACTTTTGCAACTCGTAAACTAGCTTTTGCAACTCGTAAACTAGCTTTTGCAACTCGTCATTTTCAAAGACGAATACGAGATTTTGTAATGCCGTTTTTAGGATCAGTTATGGAGACGCCTGTGTTTTGAAAATTTGTCAGAGTATCGGCTACAGTAGCTGATGGGTTCTTCTGCTTATAAACAGCCCACGCTCCTGTGACATGGGGAGCAGCCATCGAAGTTCCGTAGAAGTTACTGTAACTACCACCCGGAATCGAAGAGTAAATTGCTTCTCCTGGAGCCAAAAGAGATAGAAATGAAGCACTGTTAGAATAACTCGATACTTCATCAACAGCACCGACAGAACTACCATCTTTGGTAGAACCGACACTAATTGCTGATGAGATGCAACCAGGGAAACTCAGACCATTAGTGCTACCGTTATTTCCAGCAGCAATCACAGTAGCAATTCCAACAGAGCTAAGATTATCGATGATTGCTTTGAGGTCTTTACTGGTTGTATCACAGTTACTCGTATAGTTACCTTCTCCTAAGCTCATATTAACTGCTGCAATTGTGAAGTTGGAACGGAGATTGTAAACCTGTTCTAGACCTCGTATTTGATCACTCAAATAACTCAAGACACAGGGTGATGGATTTGGATCGCACTGGCTAGCAGAATTAAACCGAGAGAAGATTTGAATAGCAATGATTTTAGCGTCTTTGGCAACCCCAGAAAAGTTAGGGCCTTTACCCGCAGCGATTCCAGCCACATGAGTACCATGGTTACAGTCATTAATACTAGTGGCGCAATTAACTGCGGAGCCACTACCTACCTGTTGAAGCGATCCATTTGGGCATAAACTTGCACTTTGGTAGGCTGAATCAGTTGTTGAGTAACAAGCTTCTGAAACCACCTTACCTGCTAAAAAAGGATGGCTGGAGTCTACACCTGTATCTAAAATAGCAACTGTTTGCCCTGCACCTGTATATCCACTTTCCCAAACTTTATTAGCTCTAGTCACAGAAATACTTTCTGTCAGCGTCGTTGGTATAGCTATGTCTTCTTGAATACTAACGATGTTGGGATCAAATTGAAGAAGTGCCAAAGATCGAGCGTTGAGCTGGGCAGCAAAATAAGGAATTGTCTTAAACTTGGTGATGGCAGTGGGATTATAAGCTGAAAGTTTGGTCAAGACAACATTTTGTATTTGAGCGATCGCTGTTCTTTGACTCGGAACTAAAGTTGTTGCTAGCCTGCCTTCAGGTATAAAATTTGCTTTTAAACCAATGATGACTCTGACTTTGCCGTATTTGTTTGCTTTAGAAATTAGGTGATCAAGCTCTGGAGGATTGGTTTGTCCCAAGCTATCAGCAGGAGGGCTGATCTGAGCATGAGCCGGAGCTACCAGCGTTTTCAAGCTTACAAGAACTATAGATAAAGATGAAAAACAGGAAAAGTATAATAAACATGAGTGGATTGTTGAACCTAATCTCATTACTTATAATCCTTGTTGGACAAAAAATCCTTTGAAACCAGGAACTTATATTATTGGAATTTGGACAAAAAGTGAACTGCTAGTGCAACTCATAAAATAAAAATTACCATTATAAGCTGTCTTAATTCGTATTTAAGCGGAGGAACAAGAGGCTTTTGTTAAATAAATTTACACATATTTTCTACAGTTTCACTATAAAGTCTGATACATTCGACGACCAGACAAGAAAAGCCCATAAGCTTTCTGCCCATAACAAAGGGATTTATTTATATCAAGAATTTTGGGAAATGAGATGTTTTTCCCTTTTCCCTTGGTAGCATCCCAAATGTTCAAAAAACCCGCCTGCGATTGAAATCGCTTAAAGCAGACTACTTGATTTTATGAAGTCGTCTTGAGACGACTTGTGCTATTGGCTAACGGTTTAAACCCAAGCGCGGTATATTGAAAAAATTGGGATGCTCCCTTTCCCTTGAAGGCAGACAGAGGTGTTGCGGATGAACCAGTTTTGCAAATAATTCTGTAGAAATCGCGTTGTACAATTGTTGGAGCCACGATTTCAGTAGTTTGTTTCAAATCGTGCTTCCAAATTCTTAAGAGAATTTGTGCTAAATTCTTATACCAAGCCAGGGTAAACATCTATCATTTATATGAGCTTCTGAAGACAGGAATTTGTTCTGTCTGACTTGTGTTTGATAATTTACAACTTTCAACAACTCAGTATCAAAGACAAATAATTTAAGATTGTTAATTGCTCAGTTTTTCTCTTTAGGCTAGTGTTGCATGACTTCTGATTCTGCTATGCCCGATCTCAAGTCACATTCTGCTGTTGATGATGCAGAATCAATCTCCAGCCTTTCTGATATAGAGGTAAAGTTTACTGTTTCTGATCAAGATCAAGATACTGTTACAGAGACTGATTCTGTTGTTGATGATACGGAGTCCACTTCTATACTTCCAGAAGCGGAGATCAATTCTGTTCTGCTGTATTTAAAGTCCAATTCTGTCTCCGGTGAACTGGAATCAAATTCTGCTGTTGCTAGTGTAGAGTCTGATACAGTTGTGGATGCACAATTGCATGTTGACCTCTTGCATAAAGAGTTGCCTAAATCACCTCCAGCAGAAAATGGGGTCAAGAAGAATATCCAAATTCAGATGAAAACAGAGGAGGGAAAATTCTTATTAATTTTGCCCACAGAATCCCAACTGTCTGGTTCGGAACGAAATTGGAATGATCTTTGGCAACAATTAAAGGTACGACTTCATGGTAGCGATCGCTTGACCGCACCGAATACACCTGTGCATTTAGTAGCAAGCGATCGGCTTTTAGATGCAAGACAACTGCAACAACTCGCCGAATCTTTGAGCCAAGCGCAAATGCAACTGAAATCGGTTGCTACCAGTCGTCGCCAAACTGCGATCGCAGCAGTTACTGCTGGCTACTCTGTTGAACAAATACAACGAGAAAATATCCTTGCTTCTAATTCTAAAGTCAGCAACAAACCCTCAAAAGATGCTCTTTATCTAGAGATGACAGTGCGCTCAGGTGTAGAAATTCGCCACCCTGGAAGTGTCATTATCTTAGGAGATGTAAATCCAGGTGGTATCGTAGTTGCAGATGGTGATATTCTCGTGTGGGGTCGTCTCCGAGGAATTGCTCATGCTGGTGCTGGGGGTAATCGTGAGTGTCTGATTATGGCCTTGCAAATGGAACCAACCCAATTGCGGATCGCAGATGCTGTTGCTAGAGCGCCAGAAAAATCACCGATGCAATTTTATCCCGAAGTGGCATACGTGACACCACGAGGAATTCGTATCGGTAGGGCTAGTGATTTTTCTAAGACCCTATTTAATCGGATCAACCAAGAGCCATAAAGCTCTATTGTTATATATTTACAGAAACATCATCGAGCGCGTTTTTGTCATGACTCGCATTATTGTGATTAGCTCCGGTAAGGGAGGCGTGGGTAAAACCACTTGTACAGCCAATTTAGGCATGGCTTTAGCAAAAATAGGGCGTCAAGTAGCATTAGTTGATGCAGATTTTGGCTTGAGAAATCTAGATTTGTTGCTAGGACTAGAAAATCGCATTGTTTATACGGCGGTAGAAGTTTTAGCTAGGGAGTGTCGCCTCGAACAAGCATTGGTAAAAGACAAGCGTCAACCAAACTTAGTCTTGTTACCTGCGGCCCAGAACCGTACAAAAGATGCAGTCACTCCTGATCAGATGAAACTATTGGTAAATGCACTGGCACAAAAGTATCAATATGTGATTATTGATAGTCCCGCAGGTATTGAAATGGGGTTTAAAAATGCGATCGCCCCAGCCAAAGAAGCATTAATTGTTACTACACCTGAAATTGCTTCTGTCCGAGATGCTGATCGCGTCGTCGGGTTATTAGAAGCACAAGGTGTCAAACGCATTCATTTAATAATTAACCGGATCAAACCCGCAATGGTACGGGCAAATGATATGATGTCTGTGCATGATGTTCAGGAACTTCTGGCAATTCCTCTAATTGGGGTGATCCCGGATGATGAGCGCGTTATAGTCTCTACCAATCGCGGCGAACCTTTAGTATTAGCAGAAACTCCCTCTTTAGCGGCTACCGCATTCGATAACATTGCTCGCAGATTGGAAGGTGAAACCGTCGAATTTCTTGAACTCGACTCACCCAACGACAGCATCTTCTCTCGTCTCAGAAGATTGTTGTGGACAAAAATAATTTGATGTTTTCTCCATCTGTCCATACTTAGCAGCAATGATCATTGAACTTCTAGAACGATTATTTACTCGTAATTCTGACGTTAACAGTCGCAACCAAGTTAAGCGTCGCCTACAATTAGTAATTGCTCACGACCGCGCTGATTTAAGCCCCCAAATGATCGAAAAAATGCGGCAAGAAATATTGGATATTGTTTGTCGCTATGTCGAAATCGAAACCGAGGGTTTAGAGTTTTCTTTAGAAAGCAATCAGCGAACAAGCGCTTTAATCGCCAATGTTCCTATACGTCGGGTTAAAGAAGAATCTACAGAAAATAATGAGAATAAAGAAAATAAAGAAAAGAATGAATTGGAAAGTAGTGAGATTACATAGTTATTCGCATTTTTATTAAGTAGTCGATAAAAAGATATTAGTTAAATTCAAGGTGTGCTACAGCATTCCTAAATTTTTAGTTAACAACAAGATCCCCGACTTTTACCCGGAGGGTAAAAGTCGGGGATCTTGAGTGTGAATTTTTACAAATACAAATAATTTATGACTGCTAAGTACTTAGGCAAAAATATTTATGCTCTGGTGAGTCAATTTGATTTAGCTCTAACGCTTGCGATTGCGTCGTTACGCTCCGCTCATTTTGTCGGTGGTTCTGAGTTTTCGATAGTGAGTTTCTTAATATGCTGATCTAAATTTTGCAACAGGTTATTGAGAGCATTGAAAGACTCTATCTGACTAGAGTTAACATTGCGGCTAACTAATATTCTCTCTTGTAATTCATGCAATTTATAGCTAAGTTGTTGAGAGATACTTAAGGCATCACGACTAAGACGGGTTAACTGTTGTTGTTGATAAAATTTTAACGCTGCTCCTCGTAGTACCTGAAGGGTAGCTTCTTCACCGTACATACCTGGCATAACTCGCAAGCGTAATAATAAACGATCTTGTTGATATAGACATTCTCTCTCGACTTGTTTCGGTTCTGCAAGCGTGATTACAGGAAGAGAACCAAATCTTTTCAACTCATTCATGACTCCTTGAAAAACGGATAGAGGTACTTTCTCTAATACTGATTGCAAAACTCCATTTTCACTCCACAGAATTCTGCCTGTGTAAGGTAGTCTTTCTAAATACAACCGACCAATTCCTCCTGCTAAAACCCTACCCAATAATTCTTCTAATAATTTTTTTGGTGGTAAGGTTAACAGTGTTTCTACAGGAGAGAATTCTTCTGCCGTTGGGACTGATAAAATCGGTAAGTTTCCTGTGGTTACAACATGATAATTCCCTTGTTCTGTTTGTTTTGCTTCTGTTGTATGGGGATTTGTAACGACTACAGGATGAGACATACTATTTGCTTGTGGGTTAGGCAAAGAATCTAATTCTAGGAGAGTATTTTCAGTTTGAGTCAAGTTTGAATTCGTTGGTGGTTGGGGAGTGGATGTTGATTGCTGTTCTGGCTGTTCTTGGGTTGCTGAGTGAGATGTATTTTTGTAGTTTAGGTATGATGAAAGTATTTTGCGGTGAATATCGCCTGTAATATTTTTAAGTACTAATGTACAGTTGATGTAAGACAAGATACGATGAACGTAATCTAATGCCGCATTATCTTCTTGATTGACCATACCTAACAACAAGCTGTTATCTTCCATTTTCAATGGCACAACTTGATGGTATAGGCAAGCTTCAAAGGACAGAAAATTCTCGATCAGCTGGAATACTTGCTCGCGTTCTATTCCTTGCTTACATAGTATTTGTGTATCGGATTGTACTTTTTGCTGATCGCTAAACTCTGTATTGGTTGATTTGTCCTTTGAAGACAACATAGGCTTAGATTGCTTGATATTTGTATATCCTATTCTGCCCAGAAACTTTTTGGCAGTAAACACATCATGATATTTAGATAAATAAAAGTTAAATTAGCTACAAATAAGCCTAAACTTAATCTGGATTCAATATCGGTAACAATTAGCAGTAAATGGCTAGCAGTTGGTAGTCGTTTATTGCTTATCGTTGGGAGTAACTAACCCTACAGTCATATAGTAGTGGGGAAACTCCCTATTATGCAATTAACAACCAACAATCCTGCATACCCTACTCTTCGCTTCTCAAGGTCTGAGCTATCAAGTAGACTTTAGTCCATTCACCCATTGCTTGATGGGTTTTGAGTTTTAATTTTTTCGCTATATCTTCTATACTATTGCCTGCTCGTCGTAGTTCTAGAACCTGTCGCTGAGTCGGGGTCAATTTTTCATGAAATTGCTGAAGTTGGTTTGGTGTCAGTCCCAGATTATGCTCTTTTAATGATGTTTGTAGCCAGGATTCGACTAGTTCTGGTTTGTCTTTGAGAGCAAAAACACGCACCGCGTGGTAGCTAACTTTTTCTCGCAACCGATAAATTACATTGATTGGCTTACCTAATTTTTTGGCGATCGCATCTTGGGATTGACCTTGTAAGTATAGCCGTAACCAATCTACTGCTTCTTGTCCCAGATTTTCTAATAAGTAATTTTCAAATTCGTCCTTGACAGAATGTCGCAGGGTTTGTTGTTCTTCTTGTTCTTGTGCTTCTTGATATTCTGCGATCGCTTGGGTGTCTACTAAGTTTACTCGATTATCGCTGTCGTCAGCGAGGATCTCTTCTGAGACTAGCCTCACCGTATCACCACCAGGTACTTGGGTTAAGCCACCACGTTGGGTACGACGTAAAAAATTTACAAATCTATAAACTAGTAGAGGTTGATTACGTACTGGTCGCAGGCAATATTCTTCTACACTGGCAAATAGCAGAGCGCTCCGTAAGCGAGGATCGGTTGTAAATTCCGAGATCAAAGCCATTTGCTGTTGCATGTAGTTATCGCTTTGCAGCAGTTCTTGAATGACTTCTTGCAATACATCCAAAACTGAGCGTTGGCGATCGCGACTTAAAGCCACCCATGTCTGAATTTTATTTCGTAATGTGACTAGACTTCCCAAGCGAGTCAGTAAATTCTTATAAGCAGCTTCTCGTCCTTTACCCAAATAACGCTGATTTAAAATCTTCCAGCGATACTCCATTGCTTGTTTAAGAATATCTGATTGTTTTGGATCTTCAAATCGCTGTTGATTGCTGCCTAATAGCCAGCGAACAATGCTTTCTTTACTCGCTGTGGGTTGTTGTGGACACTCAACTTCCAGCCGTTTACGCCAAAATTGTGCTACCTTATCCGCTTCAGAAGCCATAGTGAGATTGCGCTCCCCGAAACCCTGTTTTAAAGTTTGCTGCATCACAACCTCCATTTTTTACCTCACTCAACTTTTTGACTGGTAGTTGCTCCCAATAGCATGATGTCCTGATTGAACATCTACGTGGTTCTACTTTTATTACGTTTTGCCTCACTGGTTTTATGCAGTTACTTCTGCTTTTTCATAATATTTTCATTTTCATATTCTCGGAAATCCTGCTCTTTTGGCAATTTCCCCCGTCACTCGAATATTTAATTTTTGTAAACTCCACTTATTTCTCAATTCAGACATCATGCTGATAAATGCTTATTTAAAGACTAGAACTTAGCCTTCTTTAGCCTTATTTAACATTGGCAACCATATTTGCTCTAATGCCTAGACGTAGTTTTTGCTCATTTAGTTTCACTCCTGTGGAGTATACTCTAGTATTTTTAAGGTACGAAAAATTTTACTTTATTGAAAAACCAAAAAATATGTATTTTTAGCAACTAAATATCTAGTAAAAATACATAAATACAGTAAAAGCAGCATGACCTTATCGCTCAAAATAATTTGAGAGAAAATACCATACAAAATTATTCTGAAAAAGCGATCAAAAGTTTCATAGTACCCTCTAGGGTACTTTTAATTGAATGGTCAAAACTTAAAACTACTGAATGTCTTTATAAAAATTTTGAACTTTTGTAGCGCTACATAGAACTATGCATTAACCATAAAATTAGTCAATAGCAAAGTCAACAGTAATCAGAACTCGGACTGTAGACTGTTGACTCTAGATGTTGAACTGTGAAGTACCCCCACCTTGTACCAGTAAAAGTTGCTTTACATCTATAAATTAAAGATTACTACGTCTGGATATAATGGGATTTTCCACAGCTAATCTATACTCCTCGACTTCTTCTGTATAGCCTATTGGTAGAACAGCTTCGACGTTTTCGTGAGGACGAGGGATAATGACCCAGGTTTCTAGGACACCGCCGTAAACGTTCTCTACTGCTTCTACACCAGCAGCGATCGCAGTTTTCACTTCTTGAATATCACCTCGCACATTCACAGTAAAGCGAGCGCTACCAGCTCTTATATAACCTACGAGAGTGACTCGACCTGCTTTCACCATCGCATCTGCCGCAGCTAATACGGCAGGAAAACCCTTAGTTTCAATTGATCCAACTGCCTGTAGTGGCATTGGTTGTCTCCTATATCAGTAAAAGTATGTGGCGCTACCAACTAATTGTACGAAGGTTCATACATATTTTATAGAGTTAAATCTATCATCTTTATTATTCCAACTAATAAGTAAACTGGATAATTTGGGAACTTATTCAGAAAATACGAAATGGCTCTGATTTTCTGGTGAAATGTATGGGTAGAACAGATTCTACATTTTCTGGTGGGTTGGGAACAATATAATGAGTAATCAGCTGACCACCATCACCTTGAGCCTGATCGCAGGCTTCTATACCTGCTGCAACTGCTCTTTTTACTTCAGCAACCTGTCCTCGCACCGCGACTAAAAAACGAGCGCTTTCTGCTAAACCATAGTATACAAGGGTAACTTCAGCAGTTTTGACCATTGCGTCTGCTGCTGCTAATACAGGGGGAAAACCTAAAGTTTCGATCACTCCAACCGCTAATGGCATGGCTCGACTCTCCAAATGTTTGGGCAGATGTGATATTTATTCTACGATGTTGGGGGAGTTGGGAAGATAAGGGGACAAGGGAGTGTGGGGAGAATTATTTAACAAGTCTTTTCCCAATGACCAATGACCAATGACCAACAACAGTTGTAGTTTTCTTATGATATGTTTAGAAATTGTAATGAAGTTTATGACTGGAGACTAAAAAATTAAGCAGATTCTTTCCTGGTTCCCAGTCTCCAGTCTACGATCGCTTGGAATTTGACATGAATTGGAGGTGGAGATGATTCAGTCTGAGTCCCAATCAGGGATTGAAATTGCTGCAATTAGGCAGCTTACAGAATCTACCTCTATTACTCTGGCTGAAAGTATCAAACAGATAGCGATCGCCACTCCCTTAAGTTCCCAACCTATTCTCACAACTTATGTGCAAAGTGGTACTGCTGGAACACCGTTACTCTTAATTCACGGCTTCGATAGTTCTGTGTTGGAATATCGTCGTTTGTTCCCATTATTGGCAGAAAAACATCAAACTTGGGCAGTAGATTTGTTAGGTTTTGGGTTTACAGATCGACCCGCACTAATCAAGTTTGGTACAGCAGAAATAAAAACTCATCTTTATCATTTCTGGAAAACCTTGATTGATCAACCGATAATTTTGGTTGGTGCTTCTATGGGTGGTGCGACGGCGATTGATTTTACACTCACCTATCCAGAAATAGTCAAAAAATTAGTATTAATTGATAGTGCTGGTTTGATAGGTAGTTCACCGTTAGCTAAATATATGTTTCCACCGTTAGATTATTTAGCAGCTCAATTTTTGCGTAATCCTAAAGTACGTCAAAGTATTAGTCGTGCTGCATATAAAAATAAAAGCCTAGCTACGATAGATGCTCAGTTGTGTACAGCTTTACATTTAGAATGTCCCAATTGGCAACAAGCTTTAATTGCGTTTACTAAAAGTGGTGGTTACACTGCTTTTAGATTTAAAAAACTCGGAGAAATTCAGCCCTCAACACTAATTTTATGGGGTGATTCTGATCGAATTTTAGGTACTAAAGATGCTCAAAGATTTAACAGGGCTATTCCTAATAGTAAGTTAATTTGGATTCAAGATTGTGGTCATATCCCTCATTTAGAGCAACCGCAAGTTACTGCACAGCATATTTTAGAATTTAGTAATCAAATATAGAAATTCGGTTTGACTTATTAACTTACTCGTGAAGACTCTTGACAGGAAAGTTTTAACAGAAAGTTTAATAAGTTTTTAAACGCAGGTTATACCAATTCTCTGTAAAGCTGCACATTATTTTAACCCCTCCCAACCTCCCCTTACCAAGGGGAGGTGTACACATAAGTCAAAATTTTTCATGTTGAAACTGTATCCCGCCTAGAACTAAAGTTCCAGGCTCATAGCGAAAGTCCACTCAAGTGGACTGGAACAAACTTTTTTTTGAGTCCTCTTCAGAGGACTTGCGCTATGAGACTCGGAATTTATTCCGAGGCGATACAGATGCGCTCAACCTAGATTTATGTGTACACCGCAGTTTATAAGGGGAGGGAACCGGATTTCTCCCCTTTATAAGGGGGGTAATAATGTAATTAAAATTACAGCCAATCACTTTTCAAACAACCTCTAAGGGTGTCTACGCTCCTACACGTGTACTTCATTTATTTGAAAAACGCTATATGTATTAGCGCCTAGCCATAGGATAGGCGCTGAAGCACAAAAAAATTGGATTTTGAAGATTATAAAATTGATGTTATCTCACTCTATTTCAGAGAAATTGGATATACCCAATCGCGGTAATTAGGATCTCGATTTTCTGTAATTGCTATTAATTTATCTCTAAGCTTTTCAGCAATTGGTGGATGTTCTGATAAATAATAATTCTCAATTCTTTTGACTGGTACAATTTTAGCTGCTGTACCACATAAAAATACTTCATCAGCAATAAAAAGCTCAGATTTATCTACAGGACGTTCCACTACTGGAATACCAAAATCTTGGGCTATTTTGATCACACTATCTCGTGTAATTCCCTCTAAAATATCCTGTTCAAAGCCAGGGGTAATGATTTTGCCATTTCTCACAATAAAAATATTCATACCAGAGGCTTCACTAACTTTCCCCTGGGAATTCATTAAAATTGCTTCGTCAAAACCAGATTCAACTGCTTCTGTTTTGGCGAGAGAAGAAGTAATATAAGCTGCGCTAATTTTTCCTCGTAATGGAAAGCTAATATCTTCTTGTCTACACCAGGAACTAATTCGACAACTAACTCCTTCAGGTGATAAATAATCTCCTAATTCTAATCCATAAATAGCGAAGCTTCTATCTATATTATGCAACCTGGGGGCAATCCCTAAATCAGAAGTGAAGACAAAGGGACGAATATAGAAAGAATTGATAGGTTGATTTTTTTGAACGAATTCGACTATGGCTGTTTTGATTTTTTCGGTTGAGATATCATAGTGCAAGAATTTGGCACTTTGACTTAATCTTTGACAGTGACTATCTAGTCTAAATAGCAAAATTTGTGCGGAGTTTTCAGGATCGGGAATACCACGCATTCCACCAAAAGCGAGAGTTCCATAATGTAAAGCGTGAGTAGCAATGGAAATAGTTGCTTCTTGAAAAGGTACTAATTTATCTTGAAAGTAAGCAAAAGGTAAGAAATTGTACATAACGAATTTTCCTGTGGTCTTCAGCTATAGCAATTCCAGCTATGTATTTTATTTTGCCAAGTAGACTTACAATTCTACTTTATAATTTAGTTATTTATATATTTACATTTACGTTTATCTACACCTAATCTAACTTGAAAGTAACCTCATCACCCCGCCCTATCGGACACCCCTCTCCTTGCTAAGGAAAGGGGAAGGAAGTGAGGTTTTTATTCTTTTTGGTGTAAGCACCTCATGACGGCTACCTAATTAAGTGAACTTTAATCAAGTAACCACATTTGATTAGAATTATCTGCGGGTTCGGTAGGTGGTTGAGGTGGTATTCGTTGTGGTGTAGGTGTAGGTGCGTAGTGTGATTTTCTATAGGTTAATGCTTTGGGAATTTCTTTTTCCTTTTTAGACTTATTTAAATTATTAATCTCTTCTGTAAGCTGAGAATTAGCTTGTGCAAGTTGTACAGCAGCTTGCTTGGCTTCTTCGAGGTCTTTTGTGAGACGTTCCACTAATTTATCTTTTTCAGATAAGGCTGATTGCAAATCACTAATTTCTGTTTGCAAATTTTTTTGATTTTGCTGTGTTTCTTTTAAAGAACTCTGCAACTGCTTGATAGCTGTATTTTTTTCAGATAAAGCTGATTCTAAATCACTCAGTTGTTGTCGGAATTTTTCTTCGTTTTCGCGTGTCTCTTCCAAAGATGTTTGCAACTGTTTGATGGTAGTGTCTAAATCAGCTTTAGTTGAAGTTGCGCGTTTATTTTTAGCAGCAGATTCTTCTGCGGTTGAGTTAGTTTCATCTGCTACTTCCTCAGCAGCAACATCAATTACTGGTTCTATTTCTGGTGATGATATTTTATGCGCTTCTTCTTGTAATACATCGGCAACACGTTTTCTAGTAGCCATGATTTCTATTTTCTCCAGTCACTTTGTAATTCTTCAGCTACGCGGCGGTAGTCTGAATGTGCCTCATTTGCATTTTTGCCTCGCCATTTAGTAATCGCCACACCCTCTAGTGCTGCTCGTTCGTGAGCTTTGTAAATACGGATAAAAGCATTACAAACTGGAATCCCCAACTGTATGAGTGTATTTTGTGCTTCCAATGCTTCCCCCAAACTACGTGTATCTACTTTAGTCAGAAGCACTCGATGGGCAATCCCCACAGGAGTGACTGCTTCTCTAACTGTATCAATTAGAACAGCTAAATCCATCGGTGCTGGCGGTGTGGGCAAAACTAAATAGTCTGCGATCGCAACTACCGCTTTTAAGCTTGTAGAGTGTAACGCTGGAGGTGTATCGACCACCACTAAATCGTATCCTTCTATCTTACGCAGACGAGCTAAGTTTTGGGGATCTGTCGCCTGAGATAGATCAAATCCCATACCGTTTTGACTACGCCTATACCACCAACTAGCAGATCCTTGAATATCTGCATCTACCAGAAGAACTTTTTGTGCTTCTGCAAAAGTTGCAGCTAGGTTGACTGAGGTGGTTGTTTTCCCAACTCCCCCTTTACCGTTGAGGATAGCAATAATTCTAGGCACAAATTAATTTCACGATGCTCTCTTCACCGAATATACCGCGTTGTGTGACACTGAGAGTAGACTGTTTTGAAAATGGGGAACAGGAAACAGGAATCGGGAATCGGGGATTAGGGAAGAGAAATTGTCACAATAGATGAGAAGTGCTGGATAAAAAAGTAGAAAAAAGTAGCTATGACAGTAACTCAAAATTTCCCAGTTAGCCCCAACATACCTCAATTACAGCGACGACTGAAATTGCTTTTTCAACCAGTCAAATACGTTGAAGATTTTGCCAAAGTTTATGGAGACAATTTTACTCTGTGGGGTAAGAACAAAAATAATCCTCCTCTAATCTACTTCAGTCAACCCGAAGCACTAGAGCAGATTTTTACCGCCAATCCTAGCCATTTTGAAGTGGGCAGAGGAAATCGAGTGTTAAGATTTATGTTTGGTGATTACTCTGTACTTTTACAAGATGGCGATCGCCACCAGCGCCAACGTCAACTCTTAGCCCCTCCTTTTCATGGCGATCGGATGCGTGCTTATGGTGAAACTATCCGTGAAATTGCTCAACAGGTAAGTGATAAATGGCAATTTGGAAAACCGTTTAATATCCGCGCTTCAATGCAAGGAATCACCTTGCGGGTTATTCTACGGGTAGTATTTGGTTTGGAAGAAGGACAGCGTTTAGAAGAACTCCAGCAATTGGTCTCTGATTTTTTAGAATTTGTAAGCGCTCCCTTAATGTCAGCTGGTTTCTTTTTTCCGTTTCTACAAAAAGATTATGGCTCATGGAGTCCTTGGGCAATAATGGAAAGGCGCAAACAACGAATTGATGAGATTATTTATGCTTTAATTAGTCAACGTCGGACGGAATCTATTGAAGATCGCGAAGATATCCTGAGTTTATTGATGTCTGCGCGTGATATTGACGGAGAAGGGATGTCAGACGAAGAGTTACACGATGAATTAATGACACTATTAATTGCAGGTCATGAAACCACTGCTTCGGCTTTGACTTGGGCTTTTTACTGGCTTGATTATCTACCAGAAGTACGAACAAAATTACTGCAAGAATTAGAGACTTTAGGAGATCAGCCAGAACCAAATGCGATCGCCAAGCTACCCTATCTCACAGCAGTCTGTCAAGAAACTTTACGAATTTACCCAATAGTCATGACTGCTTTCTTTCGAGTTGTCAAATCTCCCATTGAAATTATCGGTTATAAATTGCCAGTGGGTACGGTTATAGTTCCGAGTATTTACATGGCGCACCATCGCGAACAAGTCTACCCACAGTCAAAGCAATTCAAACCAGAACGCTTTTTAGAAAGACAATTTTCACCTTATGAGTTTTTACCCTTTGGTGGTGGGAATCGTCGCTGCGTAGGTCTGGCGTTTGCAATGTATGAAATGAAGTTAGTATTAGCAACTATTGTGTCTCATTATCAAGTTGCTTTAGTTAATAAACGTCCAGTGCGCCCAGTGCGTCGGGGTTTAACTGTAGCGACACCTGCGGGAATGCGAATGATTGCAACACATAGGTCACAATAAGTAGTCGCACAAAACTAAATTCATTCGTGGAGGTGAGGGAACTCTTAACAGGGAACGGGAAAATGAAGAATGTGTAATTAATTTTGCTTGGATACTTACAAGGCTATTTTAGCCTAGACGTAAACCGCCCTGAACTCAAGTTCACCGGCTAATAGTTTAAGTCCTCTAAAACGGACGACATTACCAATCAACAGTCGGTTTTAACCAACATGGTACGATCTAATCATGGTCAGCGTTATCAAACTGCACAAGAAGCGCTGCAAATATTAATTCCGCCACCTCCTCCACCACCTCCTCCTCAAATCCCACCAGTACCGCGACGAAAAATGATTCAAACTTTGGGTTTAGTGGGTGCTGGATTTGGTTTAGCAATTGTGGGAGAACGGTTAATTTTCAATAAATCGGAAGAGAACCCCGGTGTCTCCAATCAATCCGGACTTTCTTTTTCAGAGGACTTGCGCTATGAGACTCGGAATAAATTCCGAGGCCTGCGGTGTACACATAAATCCTCTGATCCCCCTAAATCCCCGCGCTGGCGCGCCGCTACGCTAGAAAAAAGGGGGACTTTGATTCTAGTTCCCCCTTTTTTAAGGGGGGTTAGGGGGGATCAAAACGCTACTAGGCAACTTTATAAGACTTCTGTGTACACCGCAGCCCCGTTTACGGGGAGAAGATTTAGTTCCCTAAGCGTAAACGCTTAGGGTTAGGGTGGGGTAAAAATATTTTTGCAAGAGGTCTTATCTTTTTACTTTTTAATTTTTACTTTTTACTTCTTAAGGTGTATTTGATTCAAATGAGAACCGCTATAGTTGGGAATTATCCATTGTTTGATAACCTCCTGCTTGGGGTCATGGTACAAGTCTTTGGCTGGCATTTGAGAAAAGCGATCGCATTTTTTTGATTTTAAAGCCGCAAGAATGTAACTTAATTTTTCGGAGGGATCAAAATCGGTTGTTTTGCTGTAAAGAAAATTGTGTTGTATCGCCAGTTCAATTCCCAGAAGCAAATTTTGATCTATTCTGGAGGAGAAATAATCCAAAAAGCGCGGTGAATCATGGTTGTGAAGTTGCAGCGACCAATATTAGTAGGAGGACTAGGACTATCGTTCTCTTTGTGGATTTTACAAAGTTGGCACGATTCGATCGTGCAACTGGGAGAATATAGTGTCCTGAGTTTGTTATTGGTTGGTGGTGGTTTATTGTTGTTAAAGCAAAATCGCAGTAAACAGGATTCGCATATACTCGATAGTTTACCTGTGGATCGAGAAACTGTAGAAAGTGCGATCGCTAAAACTGAAACTGTAATTAATCATCTCGCAAGTGAAGCTGAAAATAATGTGGAGACGTTACATGTAACGTCTCTATTACGAGAAAAAATTCCTCAGCTTTATACCGAATTAGATAGACAAGAAATTCATCTAGCTGTGACTGGCGGTAAGTCGGTGGGTAAAACCAGCTTAATTCAAGTATTAAAATCTAACTGGCGTCCAGGAATAGGACGTCAAATTTGTCTGCAAGAGATAGCGCCTTTGTTTGTAGAAGCAGGCGAAAATTCAGATGCAGATTTATTAACACAAGCAAAAGCAACTGATTTTATTCTGTTCCTCACAAACGGTGATTTGACAGATACAGAATTTCAAACCATCCAGCAACTACAAGCAGAAAAACACCGCCTGATGCTGGTTTTTAATAAACAAGATCAATATTTGGCAGATGAACGCGCTAGCATATTGCTGGCTTTAAAACAGCGAATGCAACAGAGCATAGTAGCGACTTCAACTTCTCCCCTTCCTGTGAAAGTCCGCAAGCACAACGATGATGGTTCTGTGCAAGAGTGGATGGAACAACCAGCGCCAGAAATTGAGCAACTGACACAACAACTAGGTGAAACTTTAGCACAGCAAGGACAGCAGTTAGTATGGGCGACTACGATGAGAAAAGCACTGTTGCTGAAAGCTGAAGCTAAAAATTACTTGAATCAAGTCAGATGCGATCGCGCTAACCCAGTGATTGAACAATATCAGTGGATTGCTGCTGCTGCTGCTTTTGCTAACCCAGTTCCCGCGTTGGATATTTTGGCGACTGCGGCAATTAATGCCCAAATGATTGTAGATTTAGGTAATATTTATCAGCAAAAATTCTCCCTGGAACAGGCGAAAACCGTAGCTGGGGAAATGGGTAGCTTGATGCTAAAACTCGGTTTAGTTGAACTTTCTAGTAAAGTTATTGGTACTGTTCTCAAGAGTCACGCTCTCACATACGTTGCAGGTGGTGCAGTTCAAGGTGTGAGTGCAGCTTATCTCACACGTTTGGCTGGACTTAGCTTAGTAGAATATTTCCAACAACAAGAAGTCGCAGTAAATTCAGCCAATGGATTTAATATTGAGATACTAGGACAAACTTTGCAAAAAGTATTTCAGCAGAACCAACAAATGGGATTTTTGCAAGGTTTTGTGAAGCAAAGCGTAAAGCGTTTGTTACCAGAAGTTGCTGAGGAAAAAATGATTACTGCTGAAACAGTTGCTTAGATTTGGTGATTGCAAGTTCTAACCAAGCCAACAAAATTTGCCTATACGGAGTGAACTTTCTGAAAGCCGTGTAGGCGTTTTTGTATATGTGGTTGGTGTTTTTTTCTTGTGGAGTTAGCTCAAACTATAGCACTTCTGACTCGATTGCAATACAGTCGGAACCCCACCCCGGTTTTGCTGACGCAAAACCTCCCCTCCCCGCAAGCGGGGAGGGGATTAAGGGGTGGGGTACATATTGGACACAACCGAGAACTGCTATATTTTGGAATTTTTATGATTTTCACAATACCCCTGCAATTGTCAACAGTAGAGATGTAATTAGCTGTGTCTCTACTATAGTCTCGGCAAAGCAGTACTGATTTTCCGGCAAAATGCTAAGAATTGTAGATTTATTTATTAAAATAGTCTTAAAGTTTTATAAATTTTTTAGAACAAATTACTGGTAATAAAGCGATGGCAGCAGAATATCCAGATCATGATATTGATATTGCGCCATATATAGATCACACTCTGCTGATACCCACAGCTACGACTGAGCATATTGAACAATGGTGTGAAGAAGCACAAAGGTTTAACTTTGCAAGTGTTTGTATCTACCCCAGCTATGTACGCCTTGCAGCTGAATTACTCCATAATAAAACGCCGAAAATCTGTACAGTAATAGGCTTTCCTACTGGAGCGACGACTTCAGCAGTGAAATTGTATGAAGCTCAAGAAGCAGTGGAAAATGGTGCTACTGAATTAGACGTAGTAATCAATTTGAGTTGGTTAAAAGCTGGTAAAACTGAGGAAGTGCATCGAGAAATTGCTGAGATTTGCGAAGAAACTGGGCAATTAGTGAAGGTAATAATAGAAACTAACCTACTGACGGATGCCGAGAAAAAGCTAACTACGGAAATATGTATGGATGCAGGAGCAGCTTTCATCAAAACCTGTACAGGTTGGAATGGAGGTGTGACAGTGGCTGATGTGCGTCTGATTAAAGAGGTAGCACGGGAAAGAGTTGGAATTAAAGCTTCAGGTGGTATTCGTACTATTGACCAAGCCCTAGACTTAATTCTAGCGGGTGCTACGAGATTGGGAACATCTTATAGTGTCGATTTACTAAAACAGCGCGATACGCTGGAAAAGAGTAGTCATTAGTCATTGGTTATTGGTCATTGATTAATAATTGCTAGCTACTTTTTACAAAAGACAAAGGACAAATAACAAATGACAAATGAGTAAAACATATAAAGCAACTGGTATTAATCTTAAAACTCAGGCTTTTGGCGAGTCAGATCGACTTGTGACAGTTTTGACACAAGAATTTGGGCTGATTCGTGTCATTGCTCCTGGTTCTCGCAAACACAACTCCAGCTTGGGTGGTAGGAGTGCAATGTTTGTAGTTAATGAATTATTAATTGCCAAGGGGCGATCGCTCGATAAAATTACACAAGCACAAACTGTAAAATCTTACCCCCGTCTGGCTCAAGACTTGGTAAAATTAGTAGCCAGCCAATACTTAGCCGAAATTGCACTATGTCAGGCTTTAAGTGAACAACCCCAAACAGAATTGTATGAGTTACTAAATGAACATCTTGCACGGATAGAAAATTTACCTAACACAGATACATCCAGTGTTGTAGCCCATCTGATACATGGTGTATTTCAGCTTTTGGCTCTGGCGGGATTGACGCCACAAGTACAAATTTGTTGTTTAACTGGACGCACGTTGAAACCAGATTTTCAAGACTCCCACTCGCGAGTCGGATTTAGTGTAAGTGCTGGTGGAACTGTTTGTTTAGCAGCTTGGGAACGCCTGAAGAAGGAAGGGGAAAGTAAGAAAGTAGCAGAAGGTGAGAAGGTAAGATATAGCATTTCCTCTCATACCCCTAAACCCCAAGTCTACGAAACTATCAGCTATCGACAAGAAATACCAGCGCTTTCTAAGCGCTTGGATGCTGAAGAATTAACCATACTCCAGCAGCTGTCGCAATCAGAGATAATGCTAAATGCAGCCGAAAAAAATAGCTGGTTATCTGTTGAGCAAATTTTGCGTCAGTATGCTCAGTATCATTTTGGTCGTCCTATTCGCTCTGCTGCCTTGATTGACTCTTATTTTGCTGCTAACCATGATGCAATCGTCTAATTTGGATAAAAAAATCCTGCCACTATCACCAAGCCATGTTAAAAAACACAATACAACATCAACCCCTAGATCACAAAATCACCTAAGTGTGGTTCGCGATACCACATCAAATCAAATTCATCGCCAAGAAATGTCTGCAAAAGATGTTTCTCAAGAAGATAAAAATAAAAATAGTACATCACCAGTAGCCAAAACCGATGTACCAAAGGAAGCCAACTTTCATCAACCAAATGCAGCTGTGTCTCAAAAGCCAGATGGAGAAAATAAACCTGTAGACACAGAAGCAACTTCTAAAGATACCCAAGAATATGGATTTTGGCCAGTTTTGAAAAACCCTAATTTTTTAGCTCTTTGGGGTGGTCAAGTCTTTTGTCAATTGGCAGATAAAGTATATCTAGTACTGATGATCGCCTTGATCAATACTCATTTTCAGACAGGCGCTCAAACTATTAGTGCTTGGGTGTCAGCACTGATGATGACTTTTACTATACCTGCTGTGTTGTTTGGTTCCCTAGCTGGTGCGTTTGTAGACCGTTGGTCAAAAAAGATGGTACTGGTGGGAACAAATATTTGGCGCGGTATCCTAGTTTTGGTTATTCCCTCACTGCTGTGGTTAACTCAGGATTGGCAGCCTATCGCCATGTTACCTGTAGGTTTTGTGATCATTCTGGGGATTACTTTTTTAGTCTCGACACTCACACAGTTTTTTGCACCAGCCGAACAAGCAGCAATTCCTTTAGTGGTAAAAGAGAAAGATCTACTCTCAGCGAATTCTCTTTACACTACAACAATGATGGCATCGGTGATTGTTGGTTTCGCTATTGGTGAACCACTGTTAGCAGCAGCCGATCGCTTGTGGTTAATTCTTGGTGGTAGTGACGGACTTGGTAAAGAAATAGTTGTCGGTGGTAGTTATGCGATCGCTGGACTAATTTTGCTCCTACTAGTAACCAACGAAAAACCCCACGCACCCACAAAGGAATCTTCACACATTTTTGCAGATCTGCGGGATGGTCTGGGTTATCTAGGGAAAAATCATCGCCTTCGCAACGCTCTGATTCAATTAATTATCTTATTTTCTGTGTTTGCAGCGCTAACAGTTCTGGCTGTCCGTATGGCTGAAGTAATTCCTAACTTAAAACCACAACAATTTGGCTTTTTACTAGCATCTGGTGGTGTTGGAATTGGCTTTGGAGCAGTAATTTTAGGCCAGTTTGGGCAACGCTTCTCTTATACTAATTTAAGTCTAATTGGCTGTGTTGGCATGGTTGCATCCCTGATTGGTTTATCGATATTTACACAACAACTATGGGCTGTCTTACCTTTAGTAATGACTTTGGGTATTTTCGGAGCGTTAGTGGGTATACCTATGCAAACGGCTATTCAAACAGAAACGCCTACAGAAATGCGTGGTAAGGTTTTTGGTTTACAAAATAATGTCATCAATATAGCCCTTACTTTGCCCTTAGCATTAGCAGGTGTAGCAGAAACTTTTGTTGGTTTGCAAGCTGTATTTTTAGGATTAGCTGCGATCGTTTTCTTAGGTGGTTTATTAAACTGGTATATTTCGCTCTCTAGTGTGGATTAAGGCTTTTGTGTTAAGCTTAAATGCATAATGAAATCTTGCATATTACCACAGAGATCATGTCTACATCAGCTAGGCGCAGTTTTAGCGTCTAGTTAGTTTGTAGTCAGTTCACATATCTCAAAAGCGATTCATAAACAAAATAAATAAATCCAAGGATTTTTTGATAAAAAACATAAATTTTTGTGTGTTAAGTGGGTGCTGGCTGTGATTTATGATAAATCAACAAGCCAAAAAAAAAGCAAAATCACACACAATAGCAGAATAATGGTAAAAGCTGATCAATTAAACCCGCTTTTCTCATAAATTAATCAATAAAGAATGCGTATAGCTTGGATTGGAAAAAAATCGCCCTTTTGTGGCAATGTTACCTACAGTCGAGAGATTACGAATGCTTTACTAGAGCAGGGACACGAAGTTAGCTTCCTGCATTTCGCTCAAGAAGAGTCCAAGCTCGACAACTGGCCAAATTGTCCAGAAGTCCCTTTACCCTTCATTTATAAGTCCCAGGTTTACACCATTCCCACTTTCAAAGCGACTAAAGTTTTAACTCAATCGCTACGGCGGATTAAACCGGACATTGTTCATGCTTCTCTGACCTTATCTCCCCTAGACTTTGTTTTGCCAGAAATTTGTGAGGAGCTAAATTTACCATTAGTTGCGACTTTCCACACACCCTTTGCAGGTAAAGGAGCAAAGCTAGTATCAGGAACCCAACTATTGGCTTATCAACTCTACGCGCCCTTTTTAGGCAATTACCATCGCGTGATTGTATTTTCCCAAATTCAGCGTGAATTATTAGCACGCATGAGTGTACCGTCAAAAAATATTGCTGTCATACCCAATGGCGTGGATGTTAATAAATATTCTCCTGGTATTTCTCAAGTTAAAGCAGAATTTGATGCCGATCGCTTGTTTGTTTACCAAGGACGGTTAGCTCCAGAAAAAAACGTTGAAGCTCTACTGCGTGCTTGGAAGCAATCAGAAATGGCACCAACAAGCAAGTTGCTGATAGTTGGGGATGGCCCCCTCAAGTCTTCTTTAGAACCTTTTTATAACTCCGAGAATGGCATTCACTGGTTAGGATTTGTCGCTGATGAAGAGCGGCGCGTCAAGATTCTCCGGAGTGCAGATGTATATATTTTACCTTCATTAGTAGAAGGTTTATCTTTATCTTTATTAGAAGCAATGGCTTGTGGAGTTGCATGTTTAGCAACTGATGTTGGAGCTGATGGAGAAGTATTAGAAAAAGGAGCAGGTGTAATTATTAACCCTAAATCAGTGCGACCCCAACTGAGAACCTTACTACCATTATTCCAAGATCACCCTGAGCTAACAACTTTACTAGGGCAAAAAGCTAGAAAACGAGTGTTAGAACGCTACACTCTTAGAGGTAATATTGCTCAGTTAGAGCTGCTATATGAAGAAGTGGTTCAACAACAAAGCCTACAACTAAGCCGAGGAGCTTGAGCGAATCGGGGATAAGGGGAAGGTAGGGGTCCTCTGGAGGGGATAAAAGGCGAAGGGGTAATGGGGATTGGGGATAAATCAGTTAACAGTGATCAGTTTAATTTGATAACTGATCACTGAAAAATCTAATCCAACTCTCGCCGTCCTTCCAAGGCTCGCGCAAGCGTTACCTCGTCAGCATACTCTAAATCACCACCTACTGGTAAACCAAAGGCAATCCGTGTCACCTTGGTAAATGGCTTGAGTAACTGACCGATGTATAGTGTCGTTGTCTCTCCTTCTACACTCGGACTAATTGCTAAAATGACTTCTTTGGGTTTTTGTTGACTGACTCGCCGCACTAAAGGTTGAACTGTTAATTGTTCTGGACCGATACCATCAATCGGGGAAATTACTCCACCCAAGACATGATACTTACCTTTGTACTCTCTAGTTTTTTCTAAGGCAATCACATCACGGGAGTCTGCTACTATACAAATAGTAGTGTTGTCTCGACTAGGATTGCGACAGATTTCACAAACAGGTTCAGCAGAAAGATGAAAACACTCTTTACACAAACCAATTTGCTTTTTGGCTTCAATCATAGCTTGTGCTAAAGCTTCTACTTCTGCTTCTGGACGTTTCAAAATGTGCAACGCTAGTCTTTGGGCAGTTTTTGGCCCCACTCCAGGTAAGCGCTGCAATTGTTCTATTAGGCGTGCTAGAGGACGTGCGTAAACCGTAGTTCTATCTCCAGTATGTTAGTACTATAACTATAATGGCATTCTTGAAAATTTTTGAGAAAATTTCCATCGAAATCAGGAATTATTGTAGATGGGCATGTAGCTTAACTATAAGCACGCAGAGATCATTAAGAGGAGATCGATATATGACAGCTCAAGTTTGTGAGAGACTAATCTTTAATGGCGAAATAATCCCAATGACATTTCGTCTACAATTGCTTGAGCAAAAGCCTAAAGTGATGAAGTTAAATGATCAAGATATAAATATAGATAATGATAGCCCCTTAACATTCTCAACAACTTGCTGGCGGTTCCACGTCGGAACTTGGGAAATCAAAAATGGTCAGTTATATCTAGTAGATATATTTGGTCTTTACAAAATGCTTGGCAAAGCTGCAATTCCTGCTAACTGGTTCAGTGGGGTGATCAAGATTCCTCAAGGTAAACTACTTCGTTATGTTCACATGGGCTTTGGTTCAGTGTACGAACAAGAGATTCATGTAAAAATCAAGAACGGAAAAGTCATTCAGTCTCGTGCTATTGATAACTTACAACCCCGTTGCAGTAGCCTTGATGACTGTGAAAACTTATATGATCATGGTGACAATGGATGGTAATAAGTTTGTGCATCTTACACCAGAACATGCACTGTGTCAACTCAGTGCATATGTAGAAATTATAAATTCAAGATTTGATCACGAATCTACAGCGCGATCGCTCAAACAGAGGATTTGCCTGTAAATCTTAACTCATAATACTTTTAAGAATTAGCCTAAATCAATAACGTACAAAAAACCTTTTTTGATGCAATGCTCTCATTTTTGGCTCATCAGAAAACGTTAAATTGGGGAAGGAAAAGTTAAGCAAGCTTGAGCAGGGCGGTTCAACGATGCGAGTTACAGTTGAACAACTACGACAAATCTCACTTCTTTCTGCACTAGATCTCGATCAGCTTGCACAGTTACAAATTTATGCTGTGATCAGGAAATATTCCCGTGGAGAAATTATTCTGCATGAGGGCGATCGCTTACCTGCTCAACTCTTTGCGGTTCTCAGTGGCAGAATTGAAATCAAGAAAACTGCTACCACGGGGAAAGAAACGATTTTACGGACTTTACCTGCTGGAGAACTATTTGCTGCGCCTGCACTATTCGGTAATGGTATAGCCCCAGCAACTGTAGTGGCTGAACAGGATTGTCAGATTCTCACGATCAAACGTACTGCCTTACTGGAGATAATTCAGAAAACGCCAGAATTTGCATTGCAGATTATGGTATTCCTGAATGAGCGCCTTCAGCATCTCCATCAAGTTGTGCATGGATTGGCTTCGGAGCGGGCGATTGTGCGGTTGGCGCAATTCATCCAAAGCGCGGCGATCGCACAGGGAACGGACGTTACCGAACAAGGATTATGCTTGCGATCGCGTCTACCATATTCCCAGATTGCTGGCAGTATTGGGATTACGTATGAAGAATGTGTACGACTATTCAAACAAATTCAAGCGATCATTACTTACCATCGAGGTGGCAAGATTCTAGTGCTAGATCAGGCAAAATTAGATGCGATCGCCCAAGGTAAATATGATGTTTAGAAGAAATTTTTGTATGCAGGTACAGTAGCAACTAAACAAAGACCAAAGACTCTTAACTTCTCAACTCAAAGCACTTTGATAGATTTGTTGTTCTCGATTAATAAAAACCTCAGCTAATACTTGATAGGCTTCAGTCCAAGCAGTCATGACTTCTTCAGTTGCAGCATCTCCTAAAACATCTTGAATTGCTTGTAATAAACATTCCCCTACGATAGGATATTGTTCTGGTAAAACGTGGGTTTGAACGTGACGATGAGCAATCTTATCTACTATTGCTTTTAATGCTTGGAGATCGTCGATATGAGTGGCATAGCTACAAACTACGGTAGCAAGTTTAGCTGATTGAGTACCATTAGCTTGGGCGGACATATCGAACTGTGCTTTCACTTCTGGATAGTTGTGAAACATAATTTCGTACATCCGATTAGTAATTTTTTGACCGTTTTGTTTGAGGACGGGGACAGTAAATTTGACGAGATCGATAGTTTTTTGACTAATTACCTTCTTTGACGAGAAATGTTGGGAAGCTGTCATGAGTCATATCCAAACTCGATACTCTTACTTTGACATCAAGTTTTAGTCCTGTCTCTGAGGTAGCTCATAGTTATACCATTTCACAAAAAATCTGATACAAATACAGACCCTGTAGAGATGCGATATCCTGTAGAGACGCGATATATCGCGTCTCTACAAAATTTATGTGTATCGTGATTAACGGAAATGGTATTAGTAGATTCAGTGAATCTCAAAGCAGAGTGGGTATAACCAGGGGGGTGCTTTGGACAAATAAAAAAAAGGTTAGCGTAAAAAATCCGCTAACCAAAAATCTCCATCACAAATTGTCTAAGTTGTTTGAAGAACTGAAGTAAATTTATTTCAATTTCAAGGTGTACTTTAGGTGAGAAACAAGAAATGCGATCGCCTGTTAGAACTACGCGATCTCAGCAGATACTTAAGGTCGAACTTGATTAGAAATATCTTTACCTGCGTCTGCTGCATTATTTTTTACTTGATTGGTAGTTCTTTTTGCGCCTTCTACATAACCTGAGCCAAAATCTCTAAAAGCTTCTGCGGAATCTTCCCCAATTCTCTTGAGTCTTTCACCAGGATTACCTTTTACTTCCTCAGCTTCTTTCTGCCATTCGCCTGTTGTTCTTGGTCTTTGGGTATCATTCAAATGGGCGCGATCGCGAACTTCCTTACCTAAAGCTTTATTGTCACCAGGAGTGATATAGGTATTGGTAGTTAGCAGAAGAACACCAAGCATTACAACAGCCAAAAAACGCTTCACTTGAAGTCCCTTCAACAAAGAATTGACACGAGCGATCGCATTAGAAATCAAATTGGTCATGACTATACTCCGTGAGTTAATTTTTCATAATTTTGAGATAGCTACAATTGGCTCACTCCAAATTTAGCTAAGACTGTTATAAACTGAACTTAGCTTCTAAGTAGAATTAGCTAAATATTGGGAGTTATAGGTTAGTGATGAATTTTCATAAAAACTAACCCATTTGCGAACCAAGAGAGTTTTTTGAACACAAATATAAGACTAACTTTCAAAAAATAATTATCCCTCTAACGAAAGTCAGAGCTTGGTTATGAAAAATGATCGCTGTTCTAATTCTGATGAATACTTGGTTTTTCCCGGTATCTGCAACTATATAAAATCCCTTGAGGATAAGAAACGAAATTTGCAACCTCCTTGCGGTAAGTTTATAGCGACTGTCTAACCTCACGTTTGCTTATCATATTGGAGACTATGCATGGTGAAGCAGACATCATCATGGAACTCCCAAGCAGCTATTTTTATTTATTTAAAGTAAGTCGGTGGGGAGAAACAGAACCATATCACGAAAATTAAATATCATTTAAATCCTTACTAATGACAAACAACATAGACGCGCCTTCTTCGGCTTCAAGGTAGAGTATGACAAATGACGATCTCTATAATTTTTCTGTAGATGCAACAAAACTATACTTTGCTAATTCTTCTTTTCCGACTTTACTCGTAGCAAAATTGACAAACTCTTGTACAGGCTTTGCAGGTAATTTTTTGATAGTAATTCCAATCTGTCTGAGCATTTGATATTTATTATTTTTGATATTTTTAATACTAGGTTCCACACCATTCAAGCTAAGGCGGTTCACTGGTAAATTGTTGGAAATTGCATAAGCGAAAGAAAAAGCACCAATACTATAAGGTATATTTTGGATGGCTGCAATTACTTCATCTTCATTACGCAGAACAATTGCTTCTGAGGAAACTTTCAGATCTTGACCAAGATAATATTTACGCAATAAATACTTAGCAGGTTCGTTTTCTGTTCTATCTAAAACAACAATCTTAGCATCAAAACCGCCTAACTCTTTCCAATTTTTAATCTTACCACTGTATATTCCCTTCAATTGCTCTGTAGTCAGATTCATGATATCTGTGACGCTGGGATGAGTGGCAATTAAAAGAGCATCTTTTGCTAGTAAGTAATACTCGATTTTGCCTTCTTTTTCCTCTATTTTCAATTCCCGACTTAGAGTTCCAATATCTAACAATCCGTCTTTAACTCCTGAAATAGTTGCTTCTGATTTAGTAGGTGTTAGTATGGAAATTGTGGTAGTAGGATTTTTGGCTTCGTAAGCACTAGCTAATACCTTTAACGCTGGATAAACGCTACTGTAACCAGAAATTTTAATTTCTTGCTGTGCTTGATTCGATATGACAAAATTAGATATATCCCAATTATTATTGATAGTAAAGCTAAAAACTACTAAGAGTATAGCCGTCAGGGCAATTGGAAATAAAGTTTTATTTTTCATATTAGTTTTCTTTGTCAATAAAATCAATAAATATTTTCACGAATGATTTAGGATTGCTATATATTTTCTAAATTAGATAGTAACTTGAAACTGATGAATAAATTATTAACACCAAACGAAATTCGACAACTGTGTCGTCATGGAAAATATCAAGACCCAACTCCTGGACTTGCGTCTGGATATGTGCAAGCTAATTTAGTCATCTTACCTAAGTCTGTTGCTTTTGACTTTATATTATTCTGTTATCGCAATCCCAAACCTTGTCCATTATTGGATGTCACTGAAGTTGGGAATCCGGAACCTCCCATAATTGCGCCTAGTGCTGATATTAGATCAGATTTACCTCGTTACCACGTGTTTCGTGATGGTGAACTGGTAGAAGAAGTTACAGATATCAAAGAATTTTGGCGTGATGATTTTGTTGGTTTTTTGATTGGTTGTTCGTTTTCTTTTGAAGCAGCGCTGTTGAGTGCGGGTGTACCTGTGAGACATATTGAGGAAGGCAAAAATGTACCGATGTATAAAACTAGCCTGGATTGTATGTCAGCTGGAGTATTTTCTGGGCCTTTAGTAGTTTCCATGCGTCCTTTGTCACCTGCGGATGCTATTCGTGCGGTACAAATTACCAGTCGTTTTCCAAAATCCCATGGTGCGCCAGTACATTTGGGTGATCCGAGTGCGATCGCGATCGCAAATATCAACTCTCCTGATTTTGGTGATCCAGTTACCATTCGAGAAGGCGAAATTCCTGTATTCTGGGCTTGTGGTGTGACGACGCAAACAGCAATAGTTCAAGCGAAACCAGAGATAGCAATCACTCATGCTCCTGGACATATGTTGATCACAGATATAAAAGATGAATGAATCTTTTTCTAAAATGGAGGAAAAATTAAACATTAAAGGAAAAAGCGAAGAAATCATCAACAAAATTGCTCAACTAGAATCTATTTGTGGGCAAGATGTTGGTAGAGGAATTCAGCCTCTAGTGGAAGCAACTAGGGGAGGACTACTAAAAACTGCTCGTTCGATCGCAGAACATCCAAAGCCTAATGTGGCAATTATTACAGGTTTTTTTCTTCCCTATGGTAATCCTCCTGCACCTGAAACTGATGGACCAATTGGCTGTGCATTGTTAGCAGCAGGTTTGATCAGGGCAGGTATATCTGTAAGAATTGTCACTGACTCTCTTTGCTTCCGTACCGTCAAAATAGCATTGCAAGCAGCTGGAGTTACTGGTAAAATTTGCTTTGATATTGTGCCAGTAGAAGCGACAAAAAATCAGCAAGCGGTTTCTTCACTGCTGAACTTGTGGGAATCTTTAGAAACACCTGTTTCTCATCTTATTTCTATCGAAAGACCAGGCCCTAGTTATGATGGCATTGTCCGCAATATGCAAGGACAAGATATTACAGCTTATACTGCACCTTTACATCTTTTATTTGCATCAAAAAACATCATTACAGTGGGGATTGGTGATGGTGGAAATGAATTAGGAATGGGCAATATTCCTAAAGATGTGATTCGTCAACATATTCAGCATGGTGAGAAAATTGCTTGTATTGTTAACTGTGATTATTTAATCGTTTGTGGTGTATCTAATTGGGGAGCAACTGGTTTATTAACTGCTTTATCTTTACTTCGCCCTGATTTGAAATTAGCAATTATTTCTGGATTAAATTCCCAAACAGAGTTTTATATTTTGGAATCAATTGTTAAGCATGGGGCTGCAATTGACGGTATTAAAGGAGTACCAAGCCTCTCTGTTGATAATTTACCTTTTGAATATCATGCTCAGATTATGAAAGCTGCAACTCAATTAATGAAATGAATTCTTAATTGTTAGTTGGTCATTTGTCATTGCTTCCTTATCCCCCTTGTCCCCCTAATCCCCAATCTCCATCACCTCAACTTTTAATTTTTTCCCACTCTGCTAATATCTTTTCTCCTTCGCGACAAAGTATTTCATGAAATTGACTGTTACTAGCTAATAATCCACCCCACTGATTAATATCTCCGGTGTTGTATTGCAATGGTCTGCCATCGAAGTGAGTGAACTGACCACCTGCTTCTGTTAAGATTAATTCGGGTGCAGCCATGTCCCAATCTTTGGGTGCAGATTTACCAGAGAGAGAAATATAAATGTCTGCCTGTTGTTCTACAATAGTTGAAATTTTACAGCCGACACTACCGACAGCTTTTTGATTTTGGCAAGGTAAATGTTGTAGTAAATATTCGAGTCTGTCGTTGCGATGGGAACGACTAACAACTAGGGTTAAATCTTCGATGCGTTCTCGTAATGAAACTTTTAGAGGGGTAGTTTGGCGATCGCGAATTTCTACAAATGTCCCACCACCTTTCGTCGCATAGTATAATTTTTCTTGCTCTGGAACTACTACCACTGCTAACACTGGACGGTGTTCCCGCACTAGCGCAAGATGAATGGCATACTCGCCAGTCTTTTGGATAAAATCTCGTGTACCATCTAAAGGATCAATGATCCATGACCATTGAGAAGTTGGGTGCTTGGTTTGTTCTTCTTTATAAGTTTCTTCACTAATATAGGCAAAATCTTCATTCCCCAAAGCTGCTTGCAACTTTTCCAAAATGAAGCGATTGACAGCTAAATCAGCAGCAGTCACAGGATCACTATCTTTATACTGTACGTCTAAATTTTTGTGAGTTCCATTGTAGTAAGTCCGCAGTATATCTGCTGCACCCCAACCAACAGAACGAGTGAGTTTAAGTATTTCTTTTAAGTCTGGCATTAATTTTTTCCTATATTTTTTGGGGGTTTAAAGTGGTAAGGGGATAAGGGGATAAGAGTATAAGGGTGTAGGAGTATTTAAAAAGATATGATTTTCAGAAAAACTTTTATTTCCTCTTACACCCCAAATACCCTCCTCTCCCCTAAACCCTATCATTGAAAAGATTCCATCCAGCGACGTGTGCCAAAAAATCGACAGGAAAATGCAGCTATTTTCGCTGCTGATGTTAGTGCATAAAGAAAATTTTCCCGCAATACGTAATGACAAAAAGCACCGTGTAAAATATCTCCAGCCCCTAGCGTATCAATAGCAGTAGTTTTTGGCACGTCTATCAAACCACTTATACCCGTTTCCTGTATGAAATACTTAATCGGTTTTTCACCGTGGGTAATAGCGATGTGAGGAATACCAAGTTGACGCAGATAGTTAAAGACTTCTTCCTCAGTCTGACAGTTGGGGGGATGAAAATTAGCAGAGCAAATGGCGTAATCTACAAAAGGTAAAAGTTTGTCAAAACCAGGTTTCCAACTACCACCATCTACAACAACAGGGATATTGTTAGCTTTTGCTGTTTGAGCTATTTCTATTCCTACTGTCATTTGATGTCCGTCAATTAGGACAATATCAACTTTTTGTAAAATATCTGGTGGGATAGCTTGGGTATTGGCTTGAGTCTTGACAGCATTGATCGAAACTACCGCCCGTTCGCCACTAGCTTGGGTAACAATAATAGAAGAAACTGGCGGCGGACTGCTTGTAGTGAGATCAAGATCAGTGATTTCTACTTGATATTTTTGTAAGTCTCCATGAATTAAATGTGTCATTGGATGAGAACCTACTATACCCAACACTTTAGCTTGATTACCCAAATTGCTAAAAGCAACAGCAGCATTGGTAGCGGGGCCACCTGCGGCAACAGTATAATCAGCAGCAACTATTTTTTGATTGTTTTGAGGGGGAGATTGAGCAAGGTAAATTAGATCGAGGGTTACTAAACCTACAAATAAGGCATAATTGGTCATTTGTCATTTGTCATTTGTTGTTTGTTCTAACCAACCACCAAGCATCAACTAAGTACTCAGACACAATTAATTACCCATCAACCACCAACAAAGTCTTTTCATGCAAACTGATCCAAAACCAGGAATACTCTACATCGTCGCTACACCGATTGGCAATTTGGAAGATATGACTTTCCGGGGAGTGCGAATTTTACAAATAGTGGATCTGATTGCGGCTGAAGATACACGCCATACGGGGAAGTTGCTACAGCATTTTCAAATTAAAACACCACAAATTAGTTACCACGAACATAATCGTAATAGCCGTATCCCAGAATTATTACAGCATCTGGCTGAAGGTAAGGCGATCGCTTTGGTGACAGATGCGGGTATGCCAAGTATTTCCGATCCTGGGTATGAATTAGTCAAAGCGTGTATTGACGCTCAAATCTCTGTAGTACCAATTCCCGGTGCGAATGCTGCTATTACGGCGTTGAGTGCAGCAGGATTACCAACTGATAAGTTTGTGTTTGAAGGATTTTTACCAGCAAAAACCCAAGGGCGACGAGAACATTTAGAATTTTTAAAGACAGAACCCCGTACTTTAATTTTCTATGAATCTCCCCACCGTTTATTAGATACTTTACAAGATTTAGCAGATATCTTTGGAAGCGATCGCCAAATCGTGTTAGCACGGGAGTTAACTAAATTTTATGAGGAATTTTGGCGGGGAACCTTAGCACAGGCGCTTTCTGATTGTGGCGAAAAAGAACCCCAAGGAGAATACACTTTAGTTGTAGCAGGAAGCCCACCCACCGAACTAGTGCTATCGGATATAGAATTAAAAGCTGAACTAAAAAAACTCATTGTTCAGGGAATGTCGCGATCGCAAGCTAGCCGAGAGTTAGCAAAAGCAACTTCCCTACCCCGCCGTCAACTTTATCAACTAGCTCTTGCTATAGAGATTAATTAGGGATTGGGAAATGGGGACAACTAATCAGTTATCAGTTATCAAATTAAACTGATAACTGATAACTGATTCATGCCCAATTCCCAATGCTCAATCCCCAATTCCCAATTCCCAATAGCCATTACAATGGGATAAATATTGATTGATAATGAGGACAAAGAATGACCCAGGTGGTTTTAGGAGAGAATGAAGGAATAGAGTCAGCTCTGCGGCGCTTTAAGCGCCAGGTTTCCAAAGCTGGTATTTTGGCTGATGTGAAGTATCATCGGCATTTTGAAACACCTTTAGAAAAGCGCAAACGCAAAGCAGTGGCTGCTCGACGTAAGCGGCGTTTTAAATAAAAAATCGGCACTGACGTTGCTTGACAAGATTAATGTTAAAACAGCTACAGAGCCTCCGTTATCATTTTGAAAAAAAATAAGCAAGAAGAACCACCCCCCCTAAAAAAAAGGGTGTAAAATAATATACTTGCCAAGTTGCGGAGCGCGCCGAGTGTCCGATTGCGGTTGGATGGAGCGAGCTGAATTGCTGCCCATCAACCCAATCATCAAAAAAGACACAGTCACCTATTTTTACAATTAATGAATAAAGTTTATTCGGTTTTGTCTAGAAAATATAAGTAAAAATTCAGTCATAGAAAGACGCAATTTTACTTAAAATTACCAGGCTCAGGATAGACATAATCATTGCTGTTACAACGGTTCATCGCTTTTTCAACTCCTTGTTTGAGGCATAATTCTACGCATTCACAGACAAAGTTTAATACCTCAAAAACAAACTTAGTTTCAGTTGTCGAAAACTTTCCCAACACATAAGACACAGTATTTTCCTCATGAGAATTAGTATCATTTTTAGGTCTACCAATACCGATGCGTAGGCGAGGAAAATTTTGTGTACCCAAGTGTGCGATCGCACTTTTCATTCCGTTGTGTCCGCCAGCAGAACCAGACAACCGCAGACGAGTTTTCCCAAGGGGTAAATCCATCTCATCATAAATGACTAACACAGACTCAGGTGGTAACTTATACCAACTAGCCACAGCTTGTATAGCCTGTCCAGAACGATTCATATAAGTGAGTGGTTTCAGCAAGCGGATTTTGTCTTTTGTTGGTGCGATACCTTCACCGTACTCACCTTGAAACTTACGATTTTCAGTCAGAGGAATCTGCCAAGAACGAGATAGAACATCTAAAGCAGCAAAACCAATATTATGGCGTGTTTGATTATACTTTGGTTCTGGATTCCCCAACCCAACAATTAATTGGGGAATCACCAAAGTTGTTTTGGCAGTAGCTTCTGTCATTGGAAGTATGAAATATGAAGTCTAAATTAACTGATCATTGGTAACTGATAACTGATAACTGGCTTTACGCTTCTTCCTTTGTAGGTGCTTCTAACTGCTTTGGTTCGAGTTCAGCAGTAGTTTTGACAGCTGCTTCTATCTGAGCTGCTTCTTTTTGAAACTCATTTTGAAATTCCTTAGAAGCATCTTGGAAGCCACGAATCGCCTTTCCCATACTCCGACCAATTTCTGGCAATTTCTTCGGACCAAATATTAATAGCGCTACAACCATAATTACAGCCATTTCCGGCAGACCAACACCAAATACATTCATTTGTGCTTTCTCCTGTAAGTTGAAGAACTCAAAGACCTACAAATTTAGTTTAATTGATACTCCCTATGCTTAGAACGCAGGGGATTCTAGTTTCACGGTCGTTGCTTGCTTTTGCAGGTCTTTCGACCAACAAGAGTAGAGGTTACAACTCCACACTTGATTACTTTTGGGATACCCTCCCCTAGCGGCAGGTGCTACAACTCTCTCGACCAGAGCAACGCACTCACTGCCTCGCCTTTGCACGACTTGCATTGTCCCCTCCAGAATCAGGCAGGCTTTTTGGTGATAAATGAATTAAATTCCTTGCTTACGCTGCGATTTCAGAGTTTTAATAAAGCTCAGTTTCTTCCCGTTTAAAGTATACATCATCTTCAAATTTGGTCTTATTTTCAATTAATTCAAAAAATTGGGAAATCTGTTCAGTTGATCGAATGTGATAAACACTTTTGGTACTTTGAGCCTGCTCGATATACTCACGATATTTTGGGGTCAAATATTTGTGACATAACCAAAGCACGCGGTAGCTAGTAAGCGAACTCTTCAATATTGGGCTGTTTTCCGGCCAGCCTTCTGGCGGTTTAAAGCGACCTGTGATTAATCGTTTAGTCACCCACCAGAAATGCACATATAGCGGTAGATCGACAAAAATCAGAGTATCCGCCTCGTTCAGTCGTAGCCAGAGGGTTTCCATGCAACCAAACCCTTCAATAATCCAACGCTCAGTAACCAAAATTTTCTCATGGGTGTGCTTATAGTCTTCCTGTGGAACCTCAATACCCCCTAATTGATATTGAATCTTGTCTAAAATGTAAAGTGGCAAACCAGTGATTTGGGATAATCTTTTGCTTAAAGTTGATTTACCGCCTCCAGTATTGCCAAACACCGCTACTTTTTTCATCGCCACTCTCCTTTTAGTACAATCAAGTCACTTAGTAAAGTGAATTGAGGTATGAAACCAACATGTTGAGATCATTGCGACCAGTTATCGAAAAGAGAATGAAATAGCTGCAAGGTTGTATCAGAGTTTAGGATTTCGGCTATGGAATATTTCCTATGCTATCTCTCACCCAACAGAGGTGTACGTAAGATTATTCTAAATACTGCCATAAACAGGAACCGCAGCACCTCGAATATCTTTGGCTGCTTCTGAAGCTAAAAAACAAATCACTTGCGCCAAGGATTCTGCTTTTACCCATTTATCAGCATTTTCTGCACCCATAGATTCGCGGTTTGTGGGAGTATCAATGATGCTGGGAAGGACGACATTTGCGGTAATATTAGTACCTTTTGTTTCGTCTGCGATCGCTTTCGTTAATGCAACCACACCAGCTTTGGATGCACAATAGGCTGCGAGTTGTCCAGATGGTTCTGCTGCACCTTTTGAACCAACACTCACAATCCGTCCATAGCCATGTTCTAACATTCTCCTTAGACTGTGTTTGCAAACCAAAAAAGTTGTAGTCAGGTTTAAATCAAAATCTTGTTTCCAATTCTCCAAGCTGTATTCATGGGTTTTTCCCATCGCAAACCCACCCACCAGATGAATTAACACATCTACTTTTTGCATCTGGTTGATAATATTCTCTACAGAAGCTTCTGCTACTAAATTTGCAGAGACAAAATTGATTCTGGCAAAATCAGCAGGTGAGAGAATTCCTTTTAAGCGTTCCACTTCTTGCGGGTTGTGATAAGGAATTGTGATTGCTGCTGCACCTTGCGCTAAAACTGCTGGTGTCACACCTAAACCCAATCCACCAGTACCACCTGTCAGTAAAATATGTTTGCCTTTCATAAGTTTGTTTAGTCCTGAAATAGATCAAATTCTTGGCGAATTTCTAATAAAGAACGCTCAAATAACGCTTCGTAATCAAAATATGGCCAATATTGTTTCCTACCACGATTCTTGATCCAGATTAAAACTATCTCTGGTAATAATCGTGGCAATACTGCCAATATCGAACTATACAACCATAGTAAACCTTGAGGTTGCACTAGGTCGCTACTCATGCTGGTGTTGGTAAAACTACAATCTACCGACGCTACCGCTCTAAAGAAGAACTAGTTGCAGATGCAATTGAAAGTATTCGTGAAGAGATAGAAATTCCAGATACAGGAACACTTTGGGGTGATTTGGACTCCATCATTGAAAATGCTGTGCAAACAACCCTGACGCCTATTAGTCGGCAAATTTTAGCTATGATTATCAGTGCTGCTTCTAGCAATCCAAACTTTGCTCAAGTCTACTGGCAAAAATACTTACAACCACGACGAGCAGATTTTCATATTGTAATTGAGCGCGCTAAAGCCAGACAAGAAATTCAAACTGATATAGATAGCGATTTAGTTTTTGATATTATTAGCGGCATCATGCTTTATGTAATGGTATTCACACCTACAAATGAACCAATCTCAGCCTATATCCGTCGTGCTATTGGCTTGATTCTGAAATAAAAATAAAAAAATTCAAGATTGTACTTCTCAGGAATTACATAGTGTCATAAAGTAGTAAGGTAGAAAAACAAGTTTAGTAATTATGAATTATAAAGTATGAATTTATAACTATGAAATATAAATTTAATGACCGTAGTCTTTAACTTGAATTTAACCTATTTATTTTATGGCTAGACGTACCTCCTCCCCATCTCCTGTTACTAGCACAACTACACTAGCTCTTTCATCGCTCCATATTCGTATAGAAGCGCTAGAGAAAGAACATCAATGGCTGCTCAAACAGATCAAGAGGAAACAAAAAGAACTGAATAATTTTGTTGAGCAAATGCGCTCATTTGCCACAGATATCTTTCATAGAGGAACTCCCAGCTTTAAAAAACTTGCAGCACTAGACGAAGAAATCCATAGTTTATTTGATGAAATATTTGCCACGAGAAAGTTCGGTAAACAGACTAAGAAAAATATTGAAGGAATTTACCGAAATCTTCAGATGATGGGAATCATCAGTCCAAGACGCGATCGCGATGATTCAGACACAGAACTAGATGAACTGTTTGAAACAGATGAACAAGAAAATGAATTTTTTGGTTCTTCTCAAAATAGCGGCGAACAGCATCAACAAGAGTCAGAATTTATTCCTCAAAGTAAATCTGATGAATCGAGAAAAATTAGAAACACATTTTTGAGATTAGCTGAAATATTTCATCCTGATAAGGTCACTGATGATGAGACGCAGATGCGTCATACAGAAATCATGAAGGAAATTAATAAAGCTTATCAAGAGGGTGATTTAGCTAGACTTTTAGAGATTGAACAACAACATGAAGCGGGAGAATCTGTCGATAGCAACAATGAAGATGATTTAACCCGCAAATGCAATCGCTTAGAGCAGGAAACAGAATTCCTCAAAACACAATATGACACTATTAAAAGAGAACTGCGTTTAGTCAAAAATACCCCAGAAGGAATGATAGTTGCTGATTGTCGCAAAGTCGCTAAAGAAGGAATTGATCCGATAGACCAGATGTTAGAACAAGTTGAATCTGAAATTGAGGTTATTGCTAATATTCGCAATTTTGTGAAGGATTTTCGAGAACAGAAAATTACAATTAAAGAGTTTCTTTGCGGTCCACCACTGATGAAACAAATGAACCAGGAAGTGATGGAAGATTTGCTTGAGCAGATGTTAGAAGATTTAGGTGTAAAAATAGTTTTTTAACAGTTGTCAAGATAACTAATAACTGATTAGCGATCGCTTGTACTTGCTCCAAAAATCTCGCATTTCATTGTGGTACCATATCTTAGCAAACAGAAAAAACTTATCTTGACTTATAAAAAAATCTCTAGTTGCAATTATGCGATCGCTCTTTAACTTACCTAGATTTGACAGCGAGTGATGAAAGCATTAGGGTTAGGGGTATTCAAGCTTTGAACAAGCGCTAAATATCCAGCACTACCCTAGAACTTCCCGGTTGAGAAATACAAATCAACACCGAACCCTCATCAATTGCAGCCGTTGGTTCTTCCTGATAAGCAACCTCACCTGCGTTTATTTTACACATACAAGTACCGCAAATACCCGCACGACAACTGAACGGAGGATTAATATCATTCGCTTCGGCAAATTCTAAAATACTGCCATCTCTCTGGTTCCAGATTAGGGTTTGACCCGATTTTGCAAAGACAATCTCAGCTTCTTGCACTCCCTCCACTCCCTCACCTATAGTTGCAGGAGCAGATTGACTACCGGATACAACTTGCATAGGTTTACCAAAAGACTCAAAGAAAACTCTACTCTCAGGTACTCCCAATTCCTTCAATCCTTGCATAATCGACTGCATAAAAGATGGAGAACCACACAGAAAATACTCAGCTTCTTGTTGTACTAACTCTTTAATTAAAGCAGCATCAACATAACCAACGCTGTGATAATGTCCCTCATCTTCAGCAGTAGGACGGCTGTAGCGAAAATGCACATTTAGGTTAGGATTTTGTTGAGCTAACTCACTCACTTCATTACGAAAAGCATGGAATCTGCCATCTCTAGTACCATGCACAAACCAAATTGGGCGATTAGGGTTCAGACGAGTTACGGCTTTTGCCATACTCATCATCGGAGTAATCCCCACACCATTACTAATTAGTACCGCAGCAATGGACTTTTGCACATCCAAAACAAATTTGCCGTTTGGCGGTTTAGCTGGAATTAGCGAACCTTCGTGAATGCGATCGTGCATAAAATTAGAGGCTGTACCAGGCGGTACATCTAACCCTTTCGGAGCAGGTTCACGTTTAATCGAGAGACGATAATATGTACAAAGCTCAGGATAATCAGAAAGAGAATAAGTACGAATTACAGGTTTGTCCTGTTCGGGAATATCCAGTTTGATAGTCAAAAATTGACCTGGTTGAAAATTAGGAATTTCGCTTTTGTCTTCTGGTTGCAAGTAAAAAGAGGTAATTTCTTCGCTTTCTTTAATCTTGCGAACAACCACAAAATTTCGCCAATCTTTCCAGATATTACTATTGGATATGCTCTCTGTCGATACAGATGTTTTCTTACTTGCCTTACTTGTCAAAACTAAGCCAAAAATAGCACCACAACCTGTTCCTAATAGTGAAGAATAAACACCAACTTGACCAGCAGATTTATCTTTAGGATTGATTAATCCAATAGCCACACCAGAAACTATGGTGACTACTGAAAATGTAATACTTGCAGTCGCAAAACTTCTAAGAATAGGATTCTGAATTCGTCGAATATTTTCTAACATTCCCTGTTTCCCGTTCATCTATTAACACTAGCTAGGGATATTTATCCCTAGCCCCCCAGCTTCCATCAAGGATTCGAGATATGATAACGTAAGGTGTTCATAGTAATACTTAAAACTCCATTTCACCTTTTATTCTTCTAAACTGGTTTCCACCTTGCCAGTCTGGGAATTATTACTAATATTCAGGACGGTATCCATTGCATCTGCACCCATGCGAGCAGCAATTTCCGGACAGGGTTTGCTAGCATGGAGATTAACTTGAGTCTTGTCTTTCTTCTCTAGGTTGACTTCTCGTCGCCCATACCTGAGTACTGTTGACATCCAAACTAACTCGTTCATGAATCGTTCCAGGCGGCGAATATAGGTTGCTTTGTCAATCAAATCGCCAGACTCATCAAACAAATTTTGGACGTTGGCAAAGTTAAGGTCATAGAAAATCGTCATTAGCCCTAATTCACGCATCACAGGTAGTAAGTTTTGGATCACCCGTGTACCACCAAAAGGTCCTGCGGAAACGCCACACAGTCCAACGGCTTTATGAATGTATTCTTTCAAGCATGTATCAAGTACGTGTTTGAGCAAACCCGGATAACCATGATTGTACTCTGGTGCAACGATAATTAATCCATCTGCCCGCTCAACTATGGCGGAGAACTGAGGGTCTTTAATGGATTCACCCGCGTCATTAGTAGTAATTGGAATATTGCGAATATCAATCAGTTGAGTATCTACGTCATCTCGTACCGCAATCTGTTCGACAATAAATTTGGCAACATATTCACTTTGGCGACCTTGACGGGGAGTACCCAAAATGACAGGAATAAACAGAGGGGCGTTTGTCATAATAGCTCTGTTGTTAATAGTTGTTAGTGCGTAGCTAAAAGTTCATTTTTCATCCTTCATCTACTGTTCTTTATAGTTCCAAAGTAGCCCACCATCTACAAAGAAAGTGCTGCCAGTGATATAGTCAGCATCAGATGAAGCTAGGAATGCAACTAGAGAGGCTACATCCTGCGGTTGACCAAGACGATTAAGAGGAATGTTATTTAACAGCGCACCCAATTTTTCTGGATCATTCAATAGTTTAGTATTAATTGGAGTTTCAATCGCTCCTGGGGCGACATTATTAATCGTAATACCCAAAGCACCCAACTCAACAGCTAAGTTACGGGTGAGCATTTTCATTCCGCCTTTGCTAACACAGTAAGCTGTGAAATTGGGAAATGGTAATTCTTCATGCACCGAACTAATATTGATAATTTTTCCAGGACGCTTGGTGGTCATCAAGTGTTGAACAAAGGCTTGAGTAGCAAAAAACACACCTTTTAAGTTGACATTCATCACAGCATCATAATTTGCTTCTGTGATTTCCCAAAATGGTGCGTGTTTTTCAATCCCGGCATTATTCACTAGAATATCCAGCTTACCAAAATGGTCAATGCTATCTGCAATTAATTGGCGCACCTCCGACACGCTACCTAAGTCTGCCTGAATTGTGTAACCGTGAGAGTTAGGACACTGAGCCATATAGCATTTACCACCAATCGCCTGTACTTTTGCTAAGGTTTCTTCTGCTCCTTCCGGGTGAGAGCGATAATTAATCACAACATCCGCTCCTTCTTGAGCAAGACGCAGAACTATTCCCTGTCCAATTCCCTGACTACTACCAGTAACTAAAGCGACTTTACCTTCTAACTTCATAAATTTTCTCCTTCTAATCCTTATAAGTTGTAATTAATTCTTGAGTGTTGATTATTTAGCTATTGCTCAATTTGGCAGCGCCGAAGGTAGCATTGAACTTGCGACACCAGATAACAGCAGATTTGTATTCTGCTAAATTGATATTGTCAGGAATGGCATAAGTTTGAGCGCCGCTAAATTTTTGTAAGCGACCAAGAATTACGTAATCTCCCTTTTTTAAGGAATATGATGGTGGCTTGGTTGAACCAATGACGTTATCAGAACGATGCAAAATTACAACTAAGTCTGGTCCCGAATTGGAAGTTTTAAATGACTGCTCAAGCTCTAGGAAGGATTTACCGTTTTTTGTAATAATCCTAGCTGTGCCTTGAGTGGTGTGTTCTCCAGAGACAAAATTCCCAGATTTTGTAACTGTTGAAACTTGAGATTTTGCTAGCTTAATTACAGGCTGTGTTTGAGTATTCACAGCAATAAAAGTTTCAGCAGACTGAACTTCTCTCGCACAAATAACTATTGCTAGAGATGCTATACTTGGCAATAATAAATATTTCAAACTCATGAAAAAAACCTCACTACAACATCAATTGATTTTGAAAATTATGTTCTGAGCTTTAAATTTATTGTTGCTTGAAGAATTCGTCTACAGATGATAATTAGCTAAAAATTCCCATCTAGAAAACTTATATTTGATTTAGAAAAGTTTTATGACTTTCTCAGCTAATTTTAACGTTGCAGTTCGTGATGTATAAAATTTTGTATTAGAGTGTAAATTTTTTGAGAATTTACGTATACAGATAACAGAGATAACTAGTAAAATTTTTGTACCAAAGCGCCTAAAACTGCGAACACGCAAAACCTATCAGTTTCTTTTTAAACTCAATTTTGCGCTCACCACGAAATTGTTATCCATGAACAAAGCCAATGAAGATGAAATGTTGTTGCAAAATCAACCGTGGGAACGTGAGCGGCAGATAATAGTACGTTTGTCCTCTTTGAACTATCGCACTGGTGAACTAGGTAGCTATTTGCACAACATTGCTTGTGGAGTCAGCGAACTGATTGGAGTTGATTGGACAGTTGTTACTTTTTGCCAAGAGGGTTTTGAAACTATTCTCGCGAGTAGTCTGGAAATGGCCGAAGATGCTCCTCGTGTTTATGCACTACATGGTCGGTTAATTGCTACAGTTATTCAAATTGGTAGCACATTAGCTGTTGAAGATGCTGTGGCTAATCCAGAGTACGGTAAACCTGCACCAGGTTATCGAGCATATTTAGGGATACCATTGCAAACTTCTGAAGGTCAAGTATTTGGTACTGTTTGCTCTTTTCATCGACAATCACGAAAGTTTACTCCACAAGAAGTCCAAATTGTGGAACTGTTTGCAGAAAGAGCAGCCACAGCGATCGACCATTATCATCTTTACCAGCAGCAGTGCCAATTTAACCATATTTTGGAAGTTGAGGTAGAAAAACGCACAGCAGAACTACGAGCAGCGCAAGCCAAGCTTGTAGAACAAGAAAGATTAGCAGCTATTGGCGAATTTGCTGCGGTGATTGTGCATGAAATTCGCAATCCCTTAACTACAATGATCATGGGATTGAAGTATTTCAAAAAAACGATTTTGGCTGAACCTGCTCAAGAGCGATTATCGTTAGCACTAGGCGAAGCTAGCCGTTTAGAAAACCTGCTGAGTGAAATTTTGCTTTATGCCAAACCCCAAGTTTTGCACCTGTGTGAATTGGATGTGAATGAATTCATTCGTGAGTTATTGATATCAATATGCGAAATGCCAGAAGCGCGATCGCGACACATCGAATTTATCCCGGTGTCATCAACAGTCAAAATTTTGGGTGACAAGGATAAGTTAAAACAAGTGTTTATTAATATTGTCCGTAATGCCTGTGAGGCAGTCTCAGCAGGAGATGTAGTTAAATGGAAAGTAGACAGTTCGTCTTTAGATAACGTCTCTATTAATGTCTGGAATGGTGGTGAGCCAATTCCTCCAGAAGTTCTTTGCAAGCTAACCCAGCCGTTCTTTTCTACAAAAGCTTGTGGTACTGGGTTGGGGCTTGCTATTACCAAACGTATTGTCAATGCTCATGGTGGGAAATTATCTATTGAATCTGACATAGCGACAGGTACTATAGTGAGTGTTCAATTACCTGCGGTTACTTTGGGGAGCAAATAACACCTTCGTTGCAGATTCTCCTACTTTTTGCAATTGTTGTCGCAACTGTAATATCACTAATCCTGAGATCATTACTTGCACAAAAATTACAAATAACACTCCGAGAGAATATAATGACTCTCTGTCGGGTGTATACAAAGCAAGAAGCGGTGCTGCTACTGAGAATAACCCAATGAAATTGCTATTGCCAGGATAACTAGACCAAGACATAAGCATTATGAATACTGGCAAAACAATGACAGCACCAAGACTACCAACAGCCCAAAATATCCGATGTCGAGTTTTTTTAAGTAACATAAGTTGGGCTAATGCTGCATAAAGCATAGCTAAACTACCAGCCAAAATGAGAGCATAAATAGCACTAATTTTGGTTTGAGAATAATTGTTAGCCAGAAGAATTAATGAACTAAGGAAAGTTATAGCAATACTTGCATTTAATGCGATCGCTACCAAAGAAGGGCTATTTTCTCCCCAAATAAAATCTTTGATTACGTAGCTATTTCCCAGACTTTTCTGCTCAGCAAGGTGACGGTAGCGCGCCCAGTCTTGTAAAGTTTGGCGATGAGGAGTTATAGCCGCAATTAAATACAAAAACAGCCAAAAATGTAAAAATAATAAGCAAGCTAGCTCGTCTTTCATTGCCGATGAATAATGAGCATTATCCCAAATAATTGATTGCCAATTCGCACAACCTAACGATGAAATCGTGAAGTAAAAAGTAAGTAAATAACTCTGTTGCTTACTCAGCATAGTAGCGTTAGGATTACGAAAACAACGCTGTAAAGCTTGCCAAGTAAAATATATTAGAGTAAATAAATTTACAATTGCTAAACCAGTAATTATGATGTCACTTTTTCCTAGAGGTAAAACAAACCAATTAAAATTAGTCCATTCATATCCAGAAGTAAAATCATTACTACCTGATAACTCAGGAATAAAGTAAAATGGGTTAAAAAATCTCAAGAAAACAAACGCAGAATTAATTGAGACAGAAACTAGTGACTGCTTAGTTAGTAGTAGAAAACCAAGAACAACTCCACTACCCAACCAAGCTTGAAGACTACCTAACCAAGAACCAACTAAGCCAAATAGCAACGCAGCGCTGTAATAGAAAAAACAAGTAGCTAAGACAACAGCATCAAAGCCTAAAATTGATCCCAAGGAAATATTCGCGGCTAATCCTGATAATAAATGTAGAGGAATTACCAAAGCGATCGCCAGATAAGGCAAAATTGGTACTCCTAACATTTTTCCCACTAAAATTTTTTGAGATTCTTGGGGACTCAGACGAATAAAATTCAGCGTTCCACGTCGTTCTTCATTAGCTAAATCATTAATGAGTAGATAAGTTCCTATCACCAAAAGACTAAAACAGGCAAAAATACTCAACCATGTAAATAAATCTAGCCACCACAACTGCCAATTGATGATTGTATCGCTAAATTCATCTGATAAACATCTCGGTAATCCATATAAGAGTTTGCCTGTACAGTATTTATTAGAATTATTGAGAAATCTATCTTGGGAAATTGGTAACTGAGATTTAAAAGCTATGAATAGCAAAAATTGACTACCGAAGGAAATGATCATTGTCAGTATGATGTTGCGTAGTAGCAAACGTCCTTTGAGTTCGCGCAACAATTGTGGATTCCAGTCTCCCAATCGATCTAGAAAATTATTTAGCATGGCGACACTCTTTAATTAAAGTGTATTTTGTTAAGTAAATTTTTTCTAGTTCGTAGTAAGCGCTTAAATCTTAAGGACTAAAGTCCTTACTACGAACTTCACAAAACTAGCTTTTTGTTAGCAAAGCTTTAGTAGCAGATTCTCCTGCTATTTTGATTTGACGTTTCAACTGTAAGTTTAACAATCCTAAAATACTCAACTCACTCAAAAGAGCAATAAAAACAGTTGTACTCGTCGTATATTCTAACCCCGCCCAAGGAAAACTCGAAAGCAACCATAACGTAGAATGTTTATCTGGATTCAGACTCAGCATTCCTAAAAACATGGGTGGTAAAAACATTACTGTAGCGACAGTTCCAATCGCCCAAACAGCACGTTTAGAAGTTTTCATCAATAGCATTATTTGCGCGATTGTGGCGTAGATAATCGCCATACAGATAAACAAAACTACACCTAAAATTGCTTTGAAGCGACCAACATCGTTCACTAACCAGTCTAAACTATTTTTATTATTCGCCTGCAAAGAAAGTGCAACTAAAATCCAAGTAACTAACGGAATAGTCACAATCACAAGATTAATTGCGATTGTGACTATTGCTGGACTTTTTTCATCCCAGATTAAATCTTGTAATAAAGAATTTTGCCAAAATCCTTTACGTTGAGAAAAATTCTGATATCGATACCTAGCCCAATCTTGAATTGCTTGCCGATGTGGTGAGAGAATCGCAATTAAACCAAACAGTAACAGCAGGTTAAAAAACACTATCACAGGGAAGTTTTGCGTTACTTGATAGTTTAAATCGTAATAAGCAGGAGCAGGGTTTCCATTGGAGTAGTAATGATGATAATTTTTGAGATACTGGAGAGTGAAGCCCCAAAGAATAAGTTGCAAATAAGCAACAAGTAAATAACTTTGACCCTTACTTAGCATTGCAGAATTTGGGTTACGAAAGCGGCGCTTTAATCCATACCATACCCAATAACTCCACAAAGCATAATTGACTAAATTTAAACCCAGTAAACCAAGAAGACTTTTTCCAACAGGTAGGTAGAAAAATTGTATTTGTTGGAGTAATTCCCAATTATATCTACGGAATAAATTGGGGAATAAATAAGCCGTCATATCAAAGGGACTGAACAGTCTTAACCAAGCAGCTGCATTATCCAAGTATGGTCCAGAAGATGCTAATTGCATCGTCACAAACAAGAAAATTAAAACTGCGCCACTACCCAACCAAGGCTGAAATCCACTGAATAAACGACTAATAAAGCCAAATAATAATGCAGTGCTATAGAAGAAAAAGCAACTAGCACCTAAAATGACATAAAAACTCAAAATGTGACTAAAGGCAATATTGGCAGCACGACCTGCTAATAAATGAAAAGGAATTGCGACTGCAACTGTCAGATAAATTAATATTGGAACTCCCAATATTTTACCAATCAAAATATTTGTTTCCGACTGGGGACTCAGACGCAGAAAATTTAATGTACCCCGATTTTCTTCTTGAGCTAAATTATTAATCAGTAAATAAGTACCTGCAACTAGCAGTGTGAAAATGAAAATGACAGTCAGTGATAGGAATATATATTCCCAATGATCTCGCCACCACTGTTGCATATTAATTTGTTCAAGAGGGCAGTACTTATTGTACAAAATGTTATTAATGTTTTTCTCTTGAGCCTTAAGTTGATCTATTTGTTGTGTTAAAGATTGAATTGCTGATGCATCATAATTTTTTGATTTGTTTAGCCAAGATAATTGTTGTTGCAGTTTGCTAATCTGTGGGTAAATATCATTTAGTTGTTGTTTATAAGCTTCTCCTAAGCGACAATAAGTACCAGACATTTGATATTTTCCGCCTGGTATTTCCCGCAACTGATATAGAAACAATATCAACTGACCAATTAAAGATGTAATACAGGCGATCGCCACAGGAAAAACTTTCAGACGACCTTTAATTTCCCGCAATAATTGCGGATTCCAGTCGCCTATTTTATCCATAAAATTGAGCAACATAGGTGAAAACTCCAAGGTTAGGGATCGGGGATCGGGGACAAGGGGGATGCGGATAATAACAATTGACTAAGATGCTTGTTTGTGACCAAGCTTGAGGAAAATAGTTTCTAGGTCTTCTTGGGTACAGTGAAATTCGCTAATTGGAATGTCAGCTTGGATCAGCGATCGCAACAAATTAGCACAGTCTTCCTGCTGACCAGAAAAATTCACCCGCACGCTATTTTTGGCACTTATGACTTCCCACTCTTCCACAAAAGAATTATTCTTAAGTTCTGCTAGCAGTTCCTCTTGCTTTGCTAAAGTTGAGATGACAATTTGCTGGCGCGCAAGACGTTGATAGAGTTGTTGTAGCGATGCACTTTCTACTAAATAACCAAGTTCCATGATTCCCACCGAAGTGCATAATTCTGCCAAATCGCTGAGAACATGGGAAGAAATTAAGATTGTCATTCCCGCTTCTTGCAAGACTTTGATGATTTCTCGAAACTGCATCCTTGCAATTGGATCGAGTCCTGAAACAGGTTCATCTAACAGCAGCAAAATTGGTTCATGAATGATGGTACGCGCTAAACTCAGGCGCTGTTTCATCCCCCGTGACAAAGTGGAAATTAAGCTATTGCGTTTATTCCCCAGCTGTATTAATTCTAAAACCTCATGTAGACGTTTTGTTCGGCGTGGTTCTCGCAAACGATACAAACGGGCAAAATAATCTAGGTAGTCCCAGACTGTTAGTTCTTCATACAGAGGATAGTCATCAGGTAAGTAACCAAGACGACGCTTAAGAGTCGGGTTACTTTGGTCACGTAACAAGCGATCGCCATTGATATAAATCTCACCCGTAGTCGGTTCTTCTGCTGCTGCTAACATCCGAATGAGAGTCGTTTTACCTGCACCGTTGGGGCCGATTAAGCCATACACCTCACCTGCATAAATCTCTAAATCAACATTATTAACGGCAACGTGCCTGTCAAATTGCTTAGTTAGTCCATTGGTGCGAATTGCTAATTCTTTTACCATAGCTGCTGAGTGCCGCTTGTTATTATCAAATAAGCTACTCTTTTCCTACAGCTTTTGTCACCTTCGTTTCGGAAATTGAAACTATCTTTAAAGAATCCTCAGTGATTCTTTACGGGTATCAACTGCCCTAAGTAGCAGCCAAGTCATCTTAGCTAGCTAAAAATAGGGCGAAACTTTTCGTCACTGCTAAGTTAATGGGAGCATCCCAAATGTTCAAAAAACGCCTGCGATTTCAATCGCAGTCTCATAGTTCAAGTCTGCTGAAGCAGACTGTTTGATTTTATGAAGTCGTCTGAAGACGACTTGCGCTATTAGCAAAGTTTAAACCCTTTGCTTTACGGTATTTTGAAAAAATTGGGATGCTCCCAAGTTAATTCCCGAACGCGAGTGCATCTCATGACGGAAATCCTTATCTTCAATTAACTTCCCGCACTTCACCCAAGCGAGTAAAGCGAATTTCAATACGTCGCCGTGTTGCTTCTGGTTGACGCACTCCCTTGGGAATAGGGGCAAATTCTCCATTTGGTAATATTAATTGTGCTGCTGAATAGGCACGAAATTTAATTCCTGACATGCGACCTTTTTGTTTTTGAATTTTCAAGAGTTCTTTAACTACTGCTAAAGAACGCATTAACCCTAAATCAGCATTAGATCCTGGTTTTAGGGTGACGACAGCACCTTTGTCACTAGCGAATGCTTCTAAATTATTGTCTAGATTACTTGCTATACCATTTCCAATAGATTGCTCATCAGTATGACCAATAATTTCTACAGTGTCTATCTTATACTTCCTTGTAGTGTTTTCAATACCAGGCACAATTTTATTATTAATATAATTCAGCATATCTGGAGGAATTGCCGCGCTACCAGGCTCAAATCTGTAATTTTCGTCTTTGATTAAAAAAATAGGTGGTGTACCTGTTTCTTTATTATTTGATATTTGTGAAATTGTATATTTAACATTAATTATTAACAGTAATAACAAAAGTATCAGGAAAGCATTAGACATTAAGTCAGTAAATGCTTGCCAAATATTGAGGTCTTCATGTTCATTAAAATGTCGCGATCGCTTAGACATAAACTTATTTTTTTTATTTTAAATTTTATTCAAGCCATCTAATGTATCTGGTGTTTTTTCTAAAACTTTTTCCAAATTTTGCCTCAATCTGTAAATTTCAAATTTAGTATCTTTGAGATTGTTGATGCATTCTTGTATACTTGTTGTAACTTCTACAGTCTGGTTATTTACACCTGCTATGAGACTGTTTCCTACTGTTTTATAACCTGCGTTATTGTCTTTAATTAACTGCACCATGTCTAAAGTAAGTGTGTCTAATTTGACACTCAATTGATTGGCGTATCCTTCTAAATTAGCAATTACAGTTTGAGTTTGTTTCTGGTTTGTACCTAGTTGTTGAGATAAATTAGAAATCAAGCGATCGCCTGTCATTTCTATTGCTGAATTTACTTGCTGAGTATAGGTTTTAACATTATCTATGAGTTGTTCTAAACTCTCTGCATCATTAGTAATTCTCTGTTCTAATTTATCCAATTTGTTAACAGCTTTTGAAAAACTCGCTCCTCCTTGTTTCAGTTGGGGAATAATCTCACTCAGAGATTGCTGATTATTTTGATGCAAATTTAACACTTGTACAGAAGTTGCATTAATCTCTTTAATTTCTGTGCCGAGATTAATTAATTCTTGACTATAACTCTGAACCTCTTTTACTACTGTAGCTATAGCTGTTGTTGCTTCGGCTAAACTAACGGTAGAATGAGAAAAATTTTCCTGTATTGTAGCTAAATCTGCTGTAGCTTCTGATAATTTTGCCGGAAACTGACTTTGATCAAAAGTATCAGCAGCTTGTTTAAATATATCTGCTTTTTGATTTAATTCTTCAATAGTGAACTTAAACTCATTCGCAGCAGCAGATATGGTTCCAGCAGATTGTGTAAAACTCTCATAAACTTGTTTAGCTAAATCAGCAACCTCTTTATTACTATCTGCTATTTGCTGTGTTACTTTTCCTAATGATGTTTCTACTGCTGTGCGAACTGTATTACCAAAATTAGCTAAAAATCTTTCCTGTTGGGACACCATTCTATTCACAATCTTATCAAGACGAGTGTCACCTTGGACTTGAGGTTGATAAATATTATCTAAATAATCTTCTAAGCAGCTAATTAAGCGGTATTTTAATAAATTTGTATTTCTAGATAAATTTATGACTGTTAGTAAAGCGCTAAAACATAACGCTATCAAACTGCTAACAAAGGCTATACTCATACCTTGGAGTGGTTTCTCTAATTCTGCAACCAAGGTAGTAACATTAGTAGCGTCAGTTTGATTAATGGTTTGACCAAGCGTATATAAATTAAATGTAATACCCACAAAAGTGCCAAACAAACCAAAAGCTAGTAATAAGTTTGGCAAAGTTCGACATAAATAATCAATTTGCTCGCAAGTAATGAAACGTATTTTTTCTCGACTATAAGCATCTTCAATTAATGCGGTAGTATTAACATGATCTAGATTTTTACTTGCATGTGCAAATCTTCTTTCTAAATCTTCGATAATTTTCGGTTGTTGTCCACGTTCTTGTCTATTAATTAATCTTCTAACTCGCTGTTCTAAAAAGGTCAGATGTTTATAAAGAGCAATTCGTAAAAATATAACAAACACAGAGGGTAAAATGACTAATATGAAAGATAAAATTATTAGGGTACTGGATATTGGTGGCATGAAATAACCTTGTTAGCTTGTAAGTAATAAACTGCAAATAACCAAAGACTTGTAGTGAGGACTAAAGTCCTTACTACGAACTTATTTCAATAGTTTTATGTTACTCAACATAGTTTGATGTATAATCACCGACTTACTTAAATATAAAGTTAATATTGACAGTTCAATAAACTGTATAAAGAAAAACAGGATAATCAGATGTTTTGACAGCTATGATATTACAATGGATATTTGTTAAATATTCTTTGCCGTTCTCTTTCGTACTCTTCTGTTGTTAAAAATCCTTCTTCTAAATCCTGCTTTAATTTTTCTAGTTCGGAACGCCTTTTGACTCTGTTATCGTTGAAATCTCCAGATGAATCAATAATTATCTCACCAGGTATAGCTTTCTGAGTTATTGTATTTGTAGGCGCAAAACTTCGCTGTGCAGTAGAGTTAAATCGCTCATCCATTTTTCTCCGAAAACGAATAATAATTCCTTCTTTTGCTGTAGGATCGCTGCTATAGGGTGTTCCTACAACTGTTGCTTTATAAGGGTAATTTGGACTGTCTTCTGGTAATTCATCAATTTGTTTGACGAACTCTCGCAACTTCGGTAAGTATTCGCTTTCCCAAAGTTCTGGCTGTTTTGCTATCCGAGAGATTTCATTATCCAAACGTTTATGTAACTCTGTACTTATGTCCTTGCGGTTAGAAAGTTCTTCTAATGCTTGACTCCATTCTGGACTCAAAGATGCAGTATTATAGATATCACGCAAGCTATCATAATATTGAAATTCTAATTCATGATTTTCCTGGTTTTCTTGTAATAAATCAAAAGCAAGAGCTGGATAAAAAACATCCTCTAATTCTTCGATAACTCTGACATCAGGGGGGACAATATCAGGGAAAGAAATTCGAGAATCATTATGGAGAAAAGAAGTGGGAGAATTAAGTTCGCGCAAGTAAGGATTTCTCATGTTCTCCAGATTGCTAATCAATCTCAGAGGAAAACCAGCGTACTCATTCACAATTAAAATTTCATCATCAGATTGGGTGGGTTTAAATTTGTCACCAGCAATTCCCAAATCTTTCCCCAATAAGATTTTAAATTGCTGTACTTCTAACTCATCTACATCTTTAAATCCTATAAGTTGACTACTTTTAGCAGGATCATCACGAAAGTAAGGATCACTTAAATTTAGACTCAGCAGTGGTTCAGCTTCCTGCATAATTTGTGCTAAACGAGTTGAACGCGCAGAAATTGAATAATTTTGCATGAACCGCTTAATTACAGAGTTAACGATATTGCTACAGCGAGGAGCAAATAATTTATCAACATTGACATCAATTTCTTTTTGAAGTTGGAGTGCTATTGCGCGATCGCGATCAACAAAACTTGCTAAACTCTGTCCTTTTCCAGTTAGTTCAGTAATTTCTGCACTTGCTAATACTAGTTGGCGACGAAAATCGTCTTTTGGTAACATAGTTTGATAACAAAGTTCAACATCTTCGCTATCAAAGATAGCTTCACCGCTCATCTCATCAAAATTTAGTTGTTTTAAATCTCTTTCTTGTTTCTCATAAATATTGTGCAAACTTTCTACTAAGCTATTAAACGCAGCAAGTAAGGTGATTCTTTCTTGAACGTGTTTTTCTAAATTAGTGACAACTTGCAAAGCTTCCTGAAGGACTGCAAAGTCAAAATTTTGTTTAATTAAATCGCAAACTTCTTTTACGACTCTTTTCGCTTCTACTTGGACTTGGTTATTTTTATTACTAATAAAGGGAATACTTGGTTTTTGCTCAATATCTTCTATTACTTGTTCTGCATTGCGCCATTTTCTCTCTACATCTTCAAGAGTCTTCCATCCATTAAACCTCATCATTTCTTCTTGGATATTCTGGAGATAATTACTCAATTCATATTGCAAAATATCTAGCCAATCACGACTACTTTTAATTGAAAAGTTAGGATCGCTAGGTGTGAGTAACTGAATAATGAAATCATCAATATTAGACTGTAGCTCCTTTGTAATATTTGGAGCAATTTGTAATAACCTTGTCAACCAAATTCCTCTACTACTCTCTGTTTCTCCTGGTTGAATTTTGCGAAATTGTTCACGAAATTCCCTTCCCAACTGCTGACGAACACTATCGCGGTCATCTCGATTTTGACAATTAGTAATTAGCTTTTCTAACTTAGTTCTCCATGCCGAGATTGCGTTAGTAAAACTTTTGTTCGATTCTTGCACTGACTCTGTAAGTCTAGTAACTATACCATCTTTTTTTGCTAAGTCACTGTGCCAGCGATATTGAAGAATAAATCTTTCTAGTAAAGTCACAGGGTCTGGACTTTGACCTTCACCAGTTAACCAGAATTTTACTAGTTGTAAACTCACATGAGTTAAAGCAATTTGCACAATAGTATCGCGAGGAAAATAAATTGCTGATAATCCAAAAGTTAAATAGCGCTGACCATTAGGACGAGGATGCTTGTCCCACTGAATTAAATGCTGCAAAAAATTATCTCGATTTCCTTTAACTATCGGTGCTAATTCACCAGAAAAATCTAAAGCTATTTTGTGAGCAATGACATTGCACAACTTACCTTGAGTTAAAATTTGATATTCACCCCCAGTTTGATGAGAAACTAAATAAGCATAGTCAAAGGCTGGACGACGTTCTTGAACAAAAACTAGATTTTGAATGTCATAACAAGCTTCAAATTTTGTACTGGGGATACTATAATAATTTAGTTCTTTAAGAGCAGCATAAGTATTGGCACTCATGCTAGGAGTATTGCCGTATAATTGTGGACTAATTATTAAATAGCCGACAATCTGTACATTTTGATTTACATAAAGATGTCTGAGACTATAAGCAACATCTAAAAACATACCGCTCCCTGTACCACCGCACAGAGAACCTACAACAAAAATATTTAGTCCCGGTTCAATTTTTAAACCAGTTTTTAGTAATATTGGCTCATGTCCCCTAGTCCGTCTTTCTGCTGTTTCAATTGCTGTAGTAATTTTTTGATAATTATGAAAAAATGCTAATCTGCCTACTGGTCTAATACCTTTAGCACCTTCTTCTACAGCTTTGATATTTCTAATTAACTGTTGGGGAAACCACATTCCAATGTGGTCATAGGGACCATGACGAGTATACTCAGAGCGCCGTTCTAGTCCTTGCACAAACATAGTAACTTCGCTAGTAGACATAGTGGCGCTGACTTTTTCTGCTTCTGTAAAGCTGAGGTCAACACCATGATAAATACTTCCTGTACGAATACCAGTTACTTGAGTTGCTGCTTTATCAGTATCGATGTGAACAAAACTGACAATTGGTAAGTTATTTAAATCTCCATATCTGTCTACGATTAACCGTCGAATTCGCATCAATACATCACGTCCAGTACCACCTAAACCGATACATACTGTTCGGTTAATTCCCCGATATTGAAGTTCATTACCAGTGATATTAATCATAGAATTTATACCTAATATTTCAGGCTATTTATTGATTTTGATTACTATTTCGTATTCACGGTTACGAGCATCAGGACAATTTATTCGGAATCGAGAATTAGATATCAGAGCGCGTGATTTGATTTCGCGACCATTTAAATAAATTGGCGCATCATTTGTCGGTGTGAGATAAAGATTTTCACCTTTACGTTCTAAATATCCTCTCACTTCTGCTCCTGGACAATCAATGGAATCTACGCAGCTAGGATCATATTCACCAATCGCAATGCGTTTGTTGTTGGGTAATCGACATTTTTGATCTTCTGGTTGTTCTGTGATTTCAAAATCTACGATTAATTCCCATTTTTTTTGAAGCTTGTACAATTTCATGATTCCCCAAACAAATCCGGTAAATATTAATAATGAAATTAAGCCAGGTAGCCAAAGTTGCTTAAATAAATAAGAATTTACTAGACAAGTTTCTCGATCTCCTGGTGCTGGTGTACAAAGTTCTTGTACTGTCGGGGGAATATCTACTATAGTGAGTGTGTATTGTTTGTTATTTTGAGTTTTAATCAAGAGCGATCGCTCTTTCAAAGGTAATGTTTGAATCCAAGCTTGTCGTTGTTGACTTTCTGGAGAATTATCTACCCTAAAAGGACTCTCACCAGGAGTTTCATTCCAAATTTCTGAAGTAATACCTGGTTTTGTAAGTAAAGGTGCATCGGTAAGCCAAACCACAGATTGCGGTTTGATTGGTTGATTTTTTTGTAAACGATTTTGATTGAGTTGTGCTACACCTTGATAAATAGTTAATTCAGCTTGTTGGATATCTGTTCCGTAGTGATTTGGATCAGATGCAAAAGGAATTTTCTTTAAAACTCGATCAATATTTTCTTTACTTTTATGAGAAATATGTACAGATGTTCCTAATGGATTTACACTCGATCCTGTATCTGATATAATTGTGTTTCTGGCAAAGGGGACAATATAAACAGAGTCACCTGGTTGTAAACTATCTTCAATAATCTGACGTAAGCGCGTACGTCCCTCATCGTTATATCCGACACTTTCTGTTAGGTCTATTGCAAATATTACATCCCTTCCTCCATGTCCAGGTATATGAGGAATCGTTTCTAGTAATACTTTTTGAAAAGAACTAAGTGATTGCTTCCCTGGAATAACTATTTCGCTTGTCACGAACTAAAAGAGCCTTATTATAAAAAAAGTAATATATTAATTAATTGACGTATAACATGACACTACCAAAATTATAGCTACTATCGAGTCAAGTTTTATTGAAATTAGATTTTTTTGCAAAATATTGTCACTTTTGTGTGCATTAAGGTATTTTTGCAACCTAAAAACAATCAAGTTTTCCAACACATAAAAAAATTGGGTAGAGAAACTTTACCCAAGATGCGATGCTTTGAATTTGATTCAACTCACATATAACGATCACGATAGTAAGCTAAAATTTGTTCCACTCTTTGCTGACTAACAGAACTAGAGTCAGGAGAAACTGAAATCCACAAACCAGCAATTTGGCTTTGATTGTAATCAAACTGTGGGGAAGATTGCGGAATCAATTCTACTTCCACTCCTTCCACTTGCCGTAGATGAGCTGCTACCTCACGATAAACTGCCAGAGGTAAATCAGTAAATTCTACCTTTTCTTTTGTGTTCATCTTTTTTAACTAGTTGCGACAGAAGCCCCGCACTCTAGTTTATCCTGTTAAGTAACCAGCACTGGACTGCTTAAACCAGCGTGAATAAAAATATGACTCTTCTTACACCCCTATACCCCTACACCTTTACATCCCCACACCCATTTTTAAGCTAAGTAGTTCACGAAGAACCAATATCAACTGGACTAGAGGCTGGTGATGCTGCTGAAACAGGATTAGCAGTGGTGGTTGTTGTCGCGGTTGGTGGACTGCTAGCAGGTGCTTCACCAATCATTCTGCTAACTTCAATACCATATTGTTCCAGAATTATGATTGGTTCTGAACCTTCGTTCATTTCAATACGTTTGATTAAAACTCCGTTTGCTAATCGCTGTCCTGCCTGTACGTAGCGACTAGTTGGCTCATTTGGTACTTTGATAATAGCTTGGGGTTGATTACCAACCATAACCACACCACTCACAAAAACAGCCTTGGCTAAATCTGGTTGTGGTGGTGGTGGTAATACAGATGCTAAACGTTGCTCAGGAACAACCGGGGGTATGAGTTTAGGTAAGACAGGAGTGAATTTTGGAAGATTTTTGTTTGAAACTGCTTTGTTGATATTGTTTTTTGATTTATTTAATTTGGCATTTAACACTACACTGCTTTTTTGCGGTGTTCTTGTCGCTATTAATTTAGCTCTAGTGTTGGTAATTGGTAAAGGTAGTAATCTGGGGACAGTCCGCATTCTGGTAGTAGAATTCGCTATTTCTAAGGGAGATTGTCCAACAATTTGAGCAAACGGGTCATTACGTCCTTTTGAAACAATATCTATCCGTGCTTTCGCATTTGTGGATTGAATCAAGCCAGTAGAAGCAGAAGTGAATGAAGTTGCTTTAGCAGGCACTACAGGGTTATTAAATGATTGTGCTGGTAGTTTCTGCGTTTTTGCTGATGTATTAGGCGCTGGTGTTGGATTACTAGATTGTTGTTCACCTTCAGAACCACAGGAGGCGATCGCTAAAACAGAAATGGCTGCAACTAATATTTTTAAATTTATACCCATCAGCCCCTCTCTTTCACCAAGAAAAACTTACGTATCAAATTAAACATGTTTATAAATTAAAGCAAGTGTGAAATCTGATACCGTTATAACCTAAGTTTTAGCATTTAATCTTCTGCGACACTCATTGACTGCTTCAACAGATCCAGCCCTTTTTTGACTTTGCGAGAAACAGTGACAACACTAATACCTAGCTGCTCTGCTACTTGTTTTTGTGTTAAATCGTGTAAAAACACAAATTCCAAGACTTCACGGGTACGTTTTTCGAGCTGGAACAGTGCTTGTTGCAAGCGAATTTGATCTTCTTGTGCTAGCTGAAAACTACGATAGCGATGATCAACAACTAATTCTCCCAAGCAAGTAGATCCCTCTTCTCCATCCTGGACTGGTACATCCAAGCTTAAAGGAGCGCGATTTATCCATGCCAATTTAATTTCCTGCCATTCCTGGGTAGAAATTTCCAGTGCTGCGGCTAATTCTGCGTCGGTTGGTTGGCGATTGTATTTTTCCTGGAAAGAACGTGACACTCCTATAGCCTGCTGTTGTATTGCTAGATAGCGTCGGGGAATCCGTACGGTAACACCTTTATCTCTGAGATAATGTTGAATTTCTCCTCTAATGTAAGGAATGGCAAAAGAACTGAAGGCATGACCTTTTGAAATTTCAAATCTTTCAATTGCTCGAATTAAACCGAGACAGCCGACCTGGAGTAAATCTTCATAACTTTCATGGCACTGGTTTATCCAATAGTGAGCTTCTTTTCTTACCAATCCAAAATTGAGTTTTACCAGTTGATTACGAACATTTGCCGAACGAGATTGCTGATATTCTCGTAGCAACTGTAAGATTTCATGCTTCAGTTCATGGGTGAGTGTAGTTGGCATAGCACCATTTTGTTTTTCTTAGCAAACAAACAGTTATTCACTGCTGAACCAAGCTCCAATTGTGCATGTCGTGCATTTAAAGATTTCAATCAAAAATACGGACATGGAAACTAACTCCCATAGCGGACACAAAGAATTAGTCGTGAAGTGTCTGCTATTAGGAGTATGACAATGAAGACAGGATTTAAATCAGCGAAAAGAGTAATTATTTAGTTAACTTTGGTATGACCTACTGTTTTTTCAAACACATACAAAACATATAAAATTTTTTACTTGAATTGAAACCGAGATTGTACTTAAATTAAGTAAATAAAGATAAAAATGAAGTATATATAAAAACTGAGTTTCAAGAGATAGCAATTAGAGAAAGAAAATTTTGACCAGAAAAAATACTTAAATAAAATCACCCTTGTAGAATAAATGTTACAAGGGTGATTAGGGATTAGCTATTGCGATCGCCACAAAGACCATAACAATAGCCATCTTGAGTAAAACTCAAGTTTTATAATGAAAATCATTTAGCTACGAGCTGGTTCCAAGCGAGCGTAGAAGATACCACGAACTTTCACATCTTTAGGCTCACCAGCACCTAAATCAGTGTCAGAAGGTTGGTCGCTCTCAAATGTACCTGCAATTTCACCACTAGAACTATCTACTTTGGCTACAGAAAGAGAAATTTTACCCTCAAGAACATCAGCACGCTTAACATTAGCGCGAAGAAGCTCTTCATTATCAGACTGAGCAGGAAGAGCCACAGCATTGTCATAACCACTGGCGACACCACGACCTTTAGGATCTAAGAAGGTAGCACCACGATAAGAAGGAACTCTAAAAGCACCTTCAAAATCTGTTGAGGTATTAATGCTGGTCATACCAGGTTGTGACTGAGCAACTAAACCTTTGACGGTAAACAAGAAAGGTACTCGCTCACCTCCAGGTAATTGCACGGTAGTAGCTTGGAAGTCAAAGCCATCTTTTTCCACAAAGGTAAGGCTACCATCAGAATTAATTTTTAGGTCGCCTTCGATTTGATCCAACGAATAGGTCTTGCGAGTTACTAATTTACCTGCAACAAATTCAGCTTTTTGACGCTTATTAGCAGGTTCTTCTCTTACAAAGAAATTGGTTGGTTCTAAGCAAAGTTCTTTTATGACGTAGGATTGGCTAGCATCAATGGGAATAGAACCACGACTCGTTTCTGTGAGTTGGGGACACTTGTTCGCCAGACCAGTTCCTTTAATTTGATCGTAGGTGAGTAAATCCGTACTACCAGCAGTAGGACCCTCACTACAAGCAGTTAGTAACCCCAAGCACAAAGCCAAGAGTGCAACAATTACAGCGCGAAACCTCATGGTCAACCTCAATGTCAAAAATTGATATCTTAAGTTGTAAAACTGCAATTAACTCAAAGTTTTACTTGTTGAGCCTGAAGCTTAAAACATCAGACTAGCCAAGACACAGCATCCAATTAGGAAAGCATCTCAAAGACAAGCAAAAACTAGCAGTTTCATTTTTGGCGGCATTTGGTTAAAGTTAGGGTGTGTTTATGGATGAGTACACCCCGATACACAGTAACTTGAGCAGATTCCTACAAATGAAGATACTGTTTTTGACCTTTGGACGGCTTTGTCAAGTTGTAAACAACTGTAATATGGTTAATACAACTTGTTTGGGTGATCACCCACTGTCCGTGAGTCTGCCAGTATTTTTACTTTTGTGGTATCGCCTTTGTCGTTTTGTGATATATGTGCCGCCATTACATACAGCCCATATTTTTATGGGGGATCATCAGCCAGATCATACGATTTTTTTTAACTCAAAATCAAAGCGATCTCACATTTACCATGTATTTATCAAAAATGCTGAGATCGCATTTAGCTCCCAACAGGCTATACTGAGTATCTCTACTGTAACTTATAATTCAGAGCAACATACTTTGCATAAGCTAATGGAGAGCTAAATTAAGGGTAATTATGCAACTTAAAAGCATATTTTCTTGAGTTTTCCGTAAACACGTCTTTTAGCAAACAATGAAAGTAAAATATCTTCGGTAAATTTGAGTTGGTCTAGTTTATAGAAGCTCGCATGAATCAAAGCAGAATTTTTGAGTCAGAGAAATTATCTTGTAAATTACAAGACATCGTGAGCGTCGTACATGATGCAGTGGCATTTTGTCAAGGAGATACTATTGCTCTTTTGGCTTTATTAAGACAGTTGGAAGAATTACACCGAGAGATTCGAGATGGATCTTTTCAGAATAATTTGCCTAATAATCGTCAAGCACTGTACTCATTACTTAAAGATATTGAGTCAGAGGGTGGCTGGCCTTACATAGAGCGAATGAGACTACAACAATTTTTAGCAAATTTGCCACCAGAGGCTGCTTCTGAAGAGAAAATGGAAAGGTGAGGGCAGTGTGAGGACACGGGAATGCATCACTCTTGCATTCCTGCATACAGCAGTCGTACAAATAAGCGGATACCATCATCTTTCTTCGGGGTTGAATAGGAAGGGGTATGAAAACCTCTTAAGCGATCCCTTATCCCCGATCCCCATTTTCAAGCTAGATTACGGTTTGCTGAAAATTCACCCAAAAATTTGAGTTACCCCTGATAATGAGGTTGAAGAAAGCAATCCGCAATTAATTAACGGTGTCTCCGTGATTGGAATTGTTATTGTTTCTCACAGCAAACGGCTAGCAGAAGGCGTGCGAGAACTTGCAGTACAGATGGTTCAAGATCATGTTCCCATCGCCGTCGCAGCAGGAATTGATGATCCCGCAAATCCTCTCGGTACGGATGCAATACAGGTTTATGAGGCGATCGCATCTGTATATAGTGATGATGGTGTGTTGGTGCTGATGGATCTCGGTAGCGCCCTGATGAGTGCAGAAATGGCGCTAGAGTTCCTCCCACTTGAACAACAACAGCAAATACATTTGTGTGCAGCGCCTCTAGTTGAAGGTGCGATCGCCGCAGTAGTTGCAGCCGCAGCTGGTAATGACATGCAACAGGTAATCGCAGAAGCACAGGGAGCATTAGTAGCAAAAGCAACTCAGTTAGGTTTGGATGAGAGTCATTTCTCATTTGTCATTAGTGAAGAACCAATGACTCATGACACGCCACAGACAAACGAAATTAAGCTCAGAGTCAGCAATAGGTTTGGATTGCACGCCCGTCCCGCAGCTCAATTTGTAGGGTGTGCTGCTCGATTTCAATCCCAAATAAAAGTCAAAAATGCTACTAAATCTAGCGAATTTGTCCGCGCTGACAGTATCAACCAAGTAGCAATGTTAGGAGTACGTCAAGGAGACGAAATTGTCATTACTGCCACTGGTACTGACGCAGAAGCAGCACTAGCCGCATTACAAACACTATTTACCACCAATTTCGGTGAACAAAATACTCCTCCTCCCACTTCCCACACTCCCCAAACTCCCCCCACTTCCCACACTCTCTCCTCTCTCCAAGGTATCCCCGCTTCTGGTGGAGTAGCGATCGCACCTTGTTTTCGCTATCGAAAAACGCCCATAAGCTCGAATCAAACGACTTCTCTCGAAGAAGTACAGCATTATCACATAGAAAACTCTAACGATGAGTGGCAAAGATTACAAATAGCACTGCACACTGCCCAACAAGAAATTCAAACTTTGCTGTCGCACTCGTCGATTCAAATTGGTGATGCGGAAGCTGCTATTTTTGATGCCCATTTATTATTTTTAGAAGATCCAACTTTGCTAGAAACTGCACAGGAACGTATCTTGAGCCAGCACCTCAATGCGGAAGCTGTTTGGCAAGGAGTAATTAATGAGGTAGCAAATAACTATCGCCATCTTGATGATCCTTATTTACAAGAACGAATCGCTGATGTCGTTGATGTGGGACAGCGAGTATTACGGGTATTATCAGGGACTCCAATGACAATTGTGGATGTATCCCAACCAGCTATTTTAGTAGCGGCTGATCTGACTCCTTCAGATACAGCTAGCTTAGATCCGACAAGGATTTTGGGTATTTGTATCACAGGTGGTAGTGCTACATCCCATACAGCCATCCTTGCTCGTTCTTTGGGTATTCCAGCAATTGTTGGCTTACCATTAGAAATACTACAGCTAAACGATGGTACACAGTTAGCTATTGACGGGGAGATGGGTAAAGTTTGGGTACAACCAGAAGCAGAAACTCTGGTAGCACTTCAAGCGAAGCAAAATGCACAACACGCAATCCAGCAACAAATAATCAATATTGCTCATCAGCCTTGTATGACTCGCGATCACCACCGAATAAATGTGTTCGCTAATGTCAGCAGTGTTCATGATACACAACAAGCTGTGAATTTTGGTGCAGAAGGTGTCGGACTACTGCGGACGGAGTTTCTTTATCTTAATCGTGCGATCGCTCCTACTGAAGAACAGCAATTAGAAGTTTACCAAGCGATCGCGCAAATTTTAGATAATCGTCCTTTGATTATTCGTACCCTCGATGTTGGTGGAGACAAGTCAATTCCTTATTTAGGTGTGGGTGTAGAAACTAATCCTTTTTTAGGTTGGCGTGGAATTCGTTTTTGTTTGGATCGTCCCCAAGTTTTGAAAACTCAATTAAGGGCTATTTTACGGGCTAGCCTTCACTATCAAATCAAAATCATGTTTCCTATGATTGCGACTCTTACAGAAATCCAAGCAGCAAAAGCAATACTAGCGCAAGTGCAAGCAGAACTACGTCAAGTTGATATTGGTTTTGATGAAGACATGGAAATAGGGATTATGGTAGAAGTACCAGCAGCAGTCACTATTGCCGACCAGTTAGCTAGGGAAGTAGACTTTTTCAGTATTGGTACTAATGATCTGAGTCAATATATCATGGCAGCAGATCGCACCAATCCCAAAGTGGCAAATTTAACCGATGCTTTGCACCCAGCAGTATTACGAATGATCCAGCAAACCGTCGAAGTTGGACATGCTGCTGGTATCTGGGTGGGGTTATGTGGTGAAATCGCCGCCGATCCCCTAGCAGCACCAATTTTATTAGGCTTGGGGCTAGATGAAGTGAGTCTCAATCCCCAAGCGATTCCTGGATTTAAGAGTGCGATCGCTCAATTGACTATACCAAAAGCACAGGCGATCATCACAGCAGCATTACAACAAGATTCTGCGGCTAAAGTCAGAGAAATAGTCAATGATGACTTACATTTAATCTAACCTGAGTTCGATAAATATTATCAGTACAAATGAGGACATTTTTATGTTGCAAGTCACATGCTCCCCTGTATCTGCGTAAATTTAGCTTGAAATACACTTTTTGGGATAGTTAACAGGAACAAAACGATAACCTGACCCTGGCTGGCAATAGGGTAAGACCTTGACTAAAGTACTTTTAGGATCGGTGCGATCGCTTTCATTAAAACTTATTTCTCCTGTTGCACCCTGGTTAACTTTGAAGCCAGCCGCAGATATAATTTTATTAACACCTTTTCGACTGGGGTCTTGCTTAATAGCTTCAGTTAGTACAAGGCTAGCATCGTAGGCTGTAGCGGTTAGCCAACTGACATCTTTTGTCCGCCATAACTTTTCTGTGGATTTAGAGAATAGCTCGTTATTCAACGGATGCCATGATACAGCTATTATAAGCTGATTTTTTGCCGCATTTTTTTTTACATTTTCTATCGTGCGACTATTGTAGAGAGTATCTCCTCCGATAAAGATGAAATTGGGGTCTTTATTTGCTTGAATTACAGCATATGCGTTGGTCAAAGCTTTAGTTTGACCACCATCAGGAATAAGAATAATTGCAGTTACTCCTTGTTTTTTAGCTTCATTAAGGGCATTCTCTACATTGAAATTATCACTTGCTAAATTAAATATTTCGCTATTTTCTATGTTATAGTTAACAACCCTGTCAATTCCTAATCCTCTTTCTGCTTCTCCTTTGAGAGATTCACTAAATGCTTCACCCTTACTCCAAAATATTGCAACTATCTGGGGATTTGGCTTATTTTTTAGATCCTCTGCAATAGCCAGACCAGCCACAGCATCATCAGGAGCAATACGATACAAGTTTTTTTGACCAGATAATTTTACTGAAGTACTTGCTGGTGAAACTAATGTCAATCCATTCTCTTGATATTTTGGAAGTGCAGCTTGAGTGATACTGCTAGAATAATGTCCTATAACTCCTAAAATATCTTGATTTTTGCCTAGTTGTTCGGCGATTTCAGGTGCTTTTTCTATATTATTTGCGTCGTTGGCGATCGCAACTTGCAAATATATCCCTTCTTCTTTTATCACTTTATCTTGTGCTTGAGCAACTCCACGCAGCATTTCTAAGCCTTGATTAAAAATGTCTGATTCTTCTTTTATGTATTTTAGGGGAGCGGCTACTGCTATAGTATAAATCTTTTGTTGAGAATTTTTTTGTTGATTAATCAAGTTATGAATTTTAGCATTGTTTAGATAAATTAGAGTTTCAGGGTCTGGTTTTCCATCTTCAAAAGTTTGGTTCCAAGCTTTTTCAAGTAACTCTTGTGCTTTACTGTAGTTACCTTCTTTGATTTCACCCATTCCTTGGACTTTCTCCTGGGGAGGGTCTTTCATTTGACCACTCTGAGAAATCAAACTTTCTTCGCCACAACTGATATTATCTCCTAGTTTAAAATCACAACCTTCTGAGAGAAGAGTTGTAGAAGGGGACGTTAGAGGCATAATAGGTATATCTTTATTTTGAGCTTGGTTATTTCGTCCAACGAGTAATGGAATCAATAATGCTATTCCAATAACTCCAAAGGCTATAGCTACACTCTTTATCAAATCCCGTCTTTGTTGATTTTCTAGTTGGGGTCGGTTAGTTGGAGTTGAAGATGCAACTCTATGTTGAGGCGGATTAGTTGGAGTTTGGGACACAACCTTAGAAGATATAGATGATGGGAATTTTGCAATTTCTTCCTGAATATGATCGAGGCGTGCCAAAATAGTTTGCGTATCTTCAGGACGCTTACTTATATGTTCTTCCATCAAGTCATTAATTAACTTAATTAGTGACTGAGAAATGGGAGAATTGATGTGTTCATACCATCTGTAAATTGCTCCTTCTGTCTCCATCTGACGCGGTTGTTTACCTGTTAATAAATACACAAAAGTTCTACCAAGTGCGTAGAAATCCGATTTTTTTTCTGCCTGTCCCTGACTTTGTTCAGGTGGTTGATAACCTGGTGTCCCTATCTGTGTAGTTATTTGTGATCCATGCTGATTAAAGCAGATTTCTTTTACCGTGCCGAAGTCTATCAACACTAATTTTTGATCTATTTGTCGCCGCATAATATTTGATGGCTTAATATCTCGATGGAAGAAGTCTTTCTCTTCATGTATAAAATCGAGAATATCAACTATTTGTTTCAGCCATCTCAAAGTCCGTTCTTGTGTAATCGCTCCGTTGTTTTCTACCCATTCTTCTAGATTTATCCCCTTGACTTTTTCCATAACTAAGCAATGTATTTCTTTCCCATTGCTCAACGTCAAAGAAAATTTGTCATATCCTAGAGGGATACCTGGATTTCTATTTTCAGTTAAAAAATCTTGTTCTCGTTTAAATAATCTAGTCAAAATGGTAAACTTTTTTTCGCCATTATCTCTTTGGGAATCATCATCATAAATTATTTTAAGAATCTTCTTTTCATCACTATCCTTTGGAGTCAAGTCTTTTACTTCAAATATTTCAGTACAAACAGATTGATTACTTTTTATACGCTTATTTACGCGATAGCGATTGTTAATCAGTAATGAAGTGCCACAACTTAGACATATTTCCGATTCGTCTGGGTTGTAACGTTGTCTGCACTTAGGATTGATGCAATAACTCATACTTAAGGTATATGTAGATTTTATAGAATTAGCATGTCTATACTGATACTAAAATTATTATCTTTTGCTCATTAGTTTACAGTTTTTTAAATATGAACAATCCAATATCTAATTAGTGTTCTATATTTTAAAGTAAGCTACGTAATTCCATGCAACTTTCTGACACACTTTCTGATCACAGGTTGGAGATTGTAAAACATTGCGATACCTTGAGAGTTTCTTTCGATTAACGAACGCTCAAAAAGTGACGATAAAGCAATCTGTAAATCTGAATTTGATACGTCAAAATTATTCTGTATTTGTAAGTTCAATTTTTCATACTCTATTGGTATAGATTCGGTAGCGATAATTTGTAAAGTATAAGATTCCAATTCTGATATAGCGTTTCCTATGCTAATGAAGTATAGCTAGACTTCATAGATAAATCATTTCAACTTTGAGAATGTACCTCATCTGAGCGAGAACCGCTATAAAAACTCACAGTTTTTATTGATTGCAGTTTCAAATTCTAATGGAAAGAGAATTGTATATTTTGTTTCATAGTGCGATACATTTCCTGCAAATACTTTTTGAATATGTTCGCAAATATGATTCAATGCTAATGGATTGCCGTTATAGTCATTAATTAACTTTTCTGCTTGCTGTGGTACAAAAATTAGCTTCTTAGCATTCAATATTTTCAGACTTGCTTGAAAGTCTAAACCCTTCAATCTGGTTTTTACACATGGGGTATCTTGGAGTGACGATAATTCCTTTGGTTCTTCCTGAGTGGTAATTACAACGCAGCTTTTATGCTTTCGTTCTGCGATTCGTTTGAGTAATTTGCTATATTTTTCATAATCTGTTTGGGAACCTTCCATGCTTTGAGTTCGCGATATGTTTTCCCAACCATCAAGCACTAACAAAACACGGTGATTGCTAAAAATGTTGAGCAACTTGTCAATCAATTCATCAACATCGCTAGGGAAATCAGTCTCTTCTTCGCTACATAGAAACTTAATCAAACCTGACAGCAGTTTTAACAAACTTGGTGCTACTGAATCGTTAAGCGATCGCCAACTAAAATATTCAAAATCAGATTTCACTTCTTCTGCTAATTTTGCAGCCAAAGCAGTTTTACCAATTCCCGGTTGACCACATAGTGTCACTACACGGGATCTATTTTGCAAAATCGATTGTTTAAGGTTTTCAAGTTCTTGTTCCCGACCATAGAAAATTTGCACATCATGCATCTCATTACAATCTTCCTTAAGACATATCTGTGCTATATCAGAATTGTCCTCAACTCGGTTTTGGCCACTTTTTTCCCAATCTACAATCTGCTTCCAGTCCACTCCTACGGCTTTGCAAATAGCCTCGAAATTTTCTTGGCGAACTGCCACTTTACCCGCCAAAAATCGCTTCAATGTCGGTAATTCAACGTGTGCTTCTCCATACCAAATAGAAGCTTGACGCGCCCAACCCTTTGCAAGTCTTGCCTTTTCAACAGTTTTAAGTCCTTGTGCAGATGCGATAAGTCCCATATTCTATAGCACTAACTTTCTCTTATTTTGGATCAATTTTGGTTCTTTTTTCTTGGATCTTTAAGCAAATTCATGGAGATCAATATCAGGACTGTTCAGCCTTTGTATATCCAGCAGAATGGGAAGTGAGATAAATCGATAGAGCCTTATTGTGATTTGCAGCAAGCTCTTTACGACTCACAAATAGATGATATGACAGGAAGCAGTATCAAAATTTTTGAGAAAGTTTCTTACTTCGACATTGAGATTCTGAGGATGTGTGGCACAAGGGTTGAAGTTCATTTTGATCCATCTCATTCAACCAAAGATCCACAAGGTAAAACAGTAGCAAGCGGGTGAGATAAGAAAAGAAGGTTTTATTTAGAATGTTTTTGAAAATTTGAAATTTGGATCAATTTCTGGCTCTCCTTCAACAACCATATTGAACCAAAACCTGAACCAAAATTCTTTCTCACTTCAGACATGATTGAAATAACACCGAACAAAAGGAAATTGATATGAATCAAAAAATTGAACAATTAAAAGAAGCACTCCCAAAAATTAAACAGGAATTGGAAGAACACCCTCCTACAATCGGTTTAATTGGAGTCTCAGGTGTTGGCAAATCGTCAACAATTAACAGACTTTTTAAAACCAACTTGGCAACTAGTGACACAGTTGCTTGTACCAAAGAGTTTGAGCAGAAAGATATTGAACTTACGCTTACTAATAGCACAATTAAAAATTCTCCGGTTCAACTAAGAGTAATTGATGCTCCTGGTCTAGGTGAAGATATTAACCTTGATCCTAAATATCTCCAGATGTATAAAGAGAATTTAGGTAAGTGTGACGTTATAATTTGGGTTTTGACGGCTCGTAATAGAGCTATAGCTTTAGACCAAAGGTATTTGCAAGAACTTGAAGAATTCCACAGTAAAATAGTATTTGGACTAAACCAAATTGACCTTGTTGAACCACTTAACTGGAAGATTGAATATAACATTCCATCTGAAGAGCAAAAGAACAATATTGAAGTGATACTTCAGGATAGAAGAGATAAGCTTTTTGGCGTAATTAAAAAGAATATCAAATTGATTGATTATTCCTCAAAAACTGGTTATAAACTTGAGGAATTATTTGCAACTATAATTGATTCTTGCCCTGAAGAAAGAACCTGGATTTTTAATGGGCTGAAAAGCTTTTCATACAAAGAATATACACCAAAGGTTGTGCTTGATGCACTTGAGAAACGTAATAGTGAGAAAGTAAGTAATGGAAAGAGTTGGTTAGATAGTTTCAATCCGTTTAATTGATTCTTTTACTTGCTTATATACTGTGTCGCAGAAGTTATTCACATTTAAATCCTATGTCTCATAATAATGATCTTGATCGTGCTTTGAATGCTGCGAGAAACGCTAGTTATTCTGCTAAGAAATCTGCTGCTAAATCACCTAATTCATTTCTTCGATTTTTGCGTGATTTAGGTTTGCGAACTTTAGCAAATAGTTTGTCAGATTGGATTAAAAATAACTGGAAAGAAATTTCTGGTTTTATCATAGAACATTTGATGTTATAGAACTTCTACTTTGTAGTAGGCTTTCTGGTAGTAATCGTGCATAAAATAGCTGCATTTTCAACAATTTTGAGTCCTTCTTCAGATGCAATAATTCCATATTTCATTGCACTAACTTTCCCTTATTTTGGAGAAATTTTGCTTCTTTTTTATTGGATATTTAAGCAAATTCATGGAGAGCGGTATCAGCTCCGTCAAACCTTTGTATATCCAGCAAAATGGGAAGTGAGATAAATCGATACAAACTTTCAACAAACTTGGAGTAAAAATTATGAGCTACGACTTTAACAAAGATGGTGAAATTAAAGGTATTTTAGAAATTGGTGGTTTTTTTATTTTTCGGTAAAGCTGATTGACGAGTTTTGGTAAAATTCTGTTGGCTATGAGCCAATACGGTTCAGTTAAGGATTTTTAGTGAAATTAGTGATGTGTAGAGACGCGCCATGGTGCGTCTCTACATTATCGTCCTAATAAAGGTTTTGGTCTTATCTGAACCGTATTGGGCTATGAGCCAGCTATTTATTTGAGGGTGGGATGTTGAGCTAATGAAATCTATCGAACTCAGGTTAATTTAAATTCATGCTTATAGTAAACAACAAGATCCCCGACTTCTTAAAGAAATCGGGAATTTGGCTCTCTCAATTTTTATCCCTGCGGTCAATTACATAAATAATCAATTATCAAACTTTGAAATACTTCTTTTTCACCTTATTAAATAGTGTTTGCAAGCGCAATTTAGTCAAACGCATTCTTGTCAGATTTTTAATATTACCAACATAATCTTTTTTATGATCAAGAAAATCATTTAACTCATCTAAAATCACTTCTAAACGTTTGATAATATTTTCATATCTGTATTCTGCCAAAAACTCTTCAGATAATGACGATGGTGTCCAATTATTCAGTAACTTCAAAATACGTTGAACATCATACTCTTTTGAATATCCAGCTATTTTATAGCAATTAAAACCGGGATCTAAGTAATTAGATAAACCACCATTAATACTAGAAAAAACTTGACAACCACAAGCCAGAGCTTCCAACGGTTGCAAACCAAATCCTTCACTTACGCCTTGCTGCGCCCAGTATTCAGCAGAATCATAGAGGTAAATCTTCGCGCGATTGAATAGTCCTGGTAAATCCTCTACATAGGAATTAACAACAAATACCTGGCATTTTTCTTGCAAAGCTGGAATCAATTCTTGCATTAAATACTGCGAAGATTTACGAGCTTGAACTAATACATCTATATCTCTTTGCAAATGTAAATTTTTAAATTCGTTACTAATTTGATTCGGCAAATAATATATTAGTGAATGAGGTGAAGATTGCCCCCAATATCCCATCGTATCCCGGCTGACACTAATAATCGGAATACTTGCAGGTAATTTAAATCCATAACCTGCACTGTGGGCATGGTAAACAACATTATATTGCTGAAGCTTACTAGCAAGTCGAGCAACATCAAAGCCCCAACTAATCACAAAAATCACATCATCTAAATTTTTCTCTTGTAACAAGTCATCAATAAAGAGTTTCCCTTCCTCTCTTTGACGGTAAGTGACAACATCAGCATGACAAACTTCCTTGGCAAGATTAAATGTTTTTAATTCTGCCCAAAGACCACCACAAGCAAACTTGCTATCTGTCCCCGGAAGTAAAAAGTAAAGCTTTCTCATTAATAAATTGGTCAATTGTCAATGGTCAATGGTCAATGGTCAATTGTCATTAGTTTCCCCCTTGTCCCCCTTGTCCCTCACTCCCGCCAGCATACTTTAACAAAATATGCTTCCCGTCCCGACAAATCCGGTGTATGTGTTATGTTTTCAATTTTTAAATTGAAAGGAATGGCAGTTGTTAGGTATTTTTGTGCTAAAGCACCCACATCAGGGGCTAATTCTGCGGCTGTTGTTGCTGCCACTCCTAGACCTAAAAGTTGTTCTATTATGCCTAGTGGTAGCAATACATGCATACTCACAGCAAATCCAGCCGTCAATAGCATTGCAACTGATGCATTTGTACCACAACGGGGATGTACGGCTAAATCCCATTCTCCATTGATCAGTCGATGTAAAGCAAGTGTGGCTGCACGTCGCAAGTCGCTAATATTTACATCTCCGTAGAGGTAGAATCCTTCTTCTGTAGACAAACCACCAAATGAATTGTTATCTACTTGAATGTGATTGGAGATAAAAGGTGAAGGATGGGTAACTTTTGATTCGCTCAGAAGCCACACTGTAGCATGTTCTAAAGCATGAACTTGCCGCAGCATGAGAATTTCTTTCAACCCTGGAATAAAAGATAACTGTTTGAGTAAATCAGCATCTAAGGTGGGTTGAGGTGCTGTTAAATCAAAATTAAATAAGTCAAAAGGAAACCCATCTATTTTGGTATCAGCAAAATTATTCATAACAGCACTGCTCCCTAAGATAATGGAGCAATATATATTTCCTTCAAATTTAACCTTTGAGCCTAGCGATTATTGCTAATTTTTGTTGACTGTGGCAATTTGAGATTTTGGATTTTGGATTTTGGATTGAGGTTTACGGTCAATCTAAAATCCAAAATTGATTAGCTAGGGGCTAAGGGCTAGGTGCTAGAGGTAATAGTAATTCCCAATGGCTCATACCCCATACCCCAATAAATGTCCAATACCCTCGTTCTTACAATTGGGATGCTTAACCTGGCAAACATTTTTCTCATTGTTGGGGAAAACTGTCCCTACTCCTCACCCATGTTCCAGTACTCTGTAGCGCTGAATTTTGAAAGGTTCTCACTTTAACATCAGGCGTGAGGAGAAAAATGAACAAAAACCAATCAAAATGGGTTTGTCAGCATACTAGTAATTTTGTTCGGTCATATTCGGACTCGGCAAAGGACAGCAATTTACATCATTCAAGCAGACTTTGCCCCAATGCAAAGCCCAGCGAACAAGAGCTACTCGATTGTCTGTACCAGTTTTGGTGAGAATGTTGCTGATATGGTTATCAACCGTACGCTTGCTAATTTCAAGCTTTGCTGCAATTTCTTGATTAGTTAAGCCAGCGGCCACTAAGTCGATAATTTGCAGTTCTCTGTCTGACAGACTTACAGGGGCCTGAGACTCGCCACCAGCCATGCTTTATTTCATCCTCCTTGGTATATGTACTCAATCACTCTCTCATTCTAGAAGATTCTTTTGCTGGTGGGGATTTCAACTGTTAGTATTAATACTCTTTTCACAAAGTCTGTGGAAAATAGGGAACTAGGATACTCCCTTCCCCAATTCTCCATTTGCTAGAACCGTCCATTTCCCTGCACGATATGTTTAACCGTGGTTAGGCTTTCTAAGCTGATAAAGCCACGTCGATGGCCTTTCTGGTTGGACATACCAAGAAATACCCCATCTCCTCGTGCGGGGTTACGGGTGAAACGGGGAGAAGAATTGATGTAGCTGGAAGCACTGTTGACTCCCAAGGCAAATTGCCGACTTTCTTGGTAAGATTCTGTGACGATGCAGTCGGCGTGACCACTACTGTAATGATTAATCCAAGCGATCGCTCCCTCTAAGCTATCCACTAGTTTAAAGGCAATTGTTTTAGTTAAATAAGCGCTTCCCCATTCTGCATCTTTAGTTATTTGTAACTGGGGAAAAGCTTCTACTAATTCTGCGTCTGCTTTAATTGCAAAACCTTTTTCTTGTAAGCTGTTCCACAGGGTAATTAAAGATGATGGCATAGCTTGCCGATGAATCAAGACTTTTTCGATCGCATTCACCGGATCTGGTTGGCTAGAATGGCTATCGACAATTATCCAACGTACCATTTCCAAGCTGCCATTGAGTGACCAATACAGGTAACAATTACCCATTGTTGATTTCAGTACTGGTGCTGTAGATTGCCGCACTACCTGCTGTACTAAACTGGAACGTCCGTAGGGAATGACTAAATTTAAATACTGGTCTTGGCTGACCAAATCACGGATAGAAGCACCATGTTCAGTCTGGATTAATTCTATACAGCCAGGCGATAAACCAGCATCAGCAATCCCAGCTTGTAAAGCCTCAGCGATCGCCGCGTTCGAGTGACTAGCTTCTGTACCACCTTTGAGGATCAAACAATTACCTGTTTTGATGCATAAACCTGCTGCGATCGCCGCTAACTCTGGAAACGCTTCATAAATAAACGCGATCACTCCTAAAGGTGTTAGCTGCGTATAGGTCTGAGAATCTTCGAGTTGGTAGTCAGCACTACGCACTCGCCGCAGTGGATCAGATAGTTCTCCTAGTCGTTGCAAAATCTCTACAGCTGCTTCCAGACGTCTTGGGGTTAGCTTCAGCCAGTCCAAAATCAAATCTGGTATAGCCATTTCCCGACTAGCTTCTAGATCCAAAGTATTGGCTTCGAGAATATCGTCAAAAGAACGTTTGATCGCCTCTGCCATAGCCAATACGGCGCGACTGCGATCTATCCCTTTGGTAATTCCTAACTTTAAAGAAGCAGCGTAGGCACGTTTAGTGCTGGCGATTGCTTCAGGGCTATGATCAAAAGCATCCACTGTCATTGAATCAACGTCTGTAAGTAAGCCAGACCATCAGTGCGGGTAGAATTGCCAATAGTACTGCTACCATTGCCCAAGCGATTATACTAGAACCACTGGCCAAGCGTAGTGCTAACGGCAACCATATAATCACTAGCACGAAAATAATGCCAAGTGCTACTGGTAGATAGCTTTCTCCTAAACGCGGATGGACTACTTGCCAGCTAGAACCTGTCCAGCGCCAAGCGCGTTTATAGGGATAGGTTGTAGAAAGCTGTTCTAGCACATAACCATTATCTTCCACTACAAAGATTTGTTGACAGCGATCGCACCCAAACGCTTCTGTGAGGGTAATCGGAATTAACCGTCCCCGACGACGACAGGGACAGGGGTATTCGCTATTAAAATCAAGTTTTTCGGGTTTTTGAGATTGCACAAGGATCTTATAACTTGAGCGTGTTTATTGACAGCAGGAGAAGATCATCCTCTTGTTAAGGTTTTTGAGGCTGGTTAATCTCCTTTAAACTTTTTTTATAACAATTCAGCTACTTTGTGTGCTTCTTGCCTACAGAATATATTTTGGTTGAATAGACTGGCAAAAAAAGTTTGCACCTGACAACTACAGAAATTACACTGGTCTTTCTTAATTAAGTGTAGTGCATCCCACATAATTCTTGGTTGCTGAGTTTGGGGATTGGGAATGAATCATTTAACAGTTAACAGTTTAATTTGATAACTGATAACTGTTAACTGTTAACTGATCCCTATACCTGTCGATATTCGGCAAATTCCATGGAGAAAGTAGCCATTCCTTGAGAAAGCGATCGCAATTCTGTGGAATAACCAAACATCTGGGCTAACGGAACTTCTGCTTGAATGACTACATCGTTGTCTCGTGTCTGCGAACCCAGCAACAAAGCCCGTCGCGATAATAATTTACCCTGAATTCTTCCTACAAACTGGCTTGGGGTTTCCACTTCCAGCAACATCATCGGTTCTAAAATAGTTGGGTTGGCTTTTGCAAAAGCTTCCTCAAACCCAAGTCTTGCTGCAAAACGAAAAGCCATTTCTGAGGAATCAATCGGATGGTGCGAAACACTTTCTAATATTACTTTGACTCCTGTAATTGGATATCCTTTTAGCCATCCTGTTTTCAGGGCATCGATACATCCTTGTTCGCAAGCGGTAATATACTGGGTGGGGATTGCATCGCCAACAACTCGGTTTTCAAAGATAAAAGGTTCTGCACAGGGTTCCAAGCGTCCTCTCACATGGGCGTATTGTCCAGTACCGCCAGTTTGTTTTTTGAGGGTGTAGTCAAAACTTGCAGACTGGTTGATGGTTTCCCGATAGGCTACCGCAGGCGCACTCACATAAACTTCGGCGTGGTATTCTCGTTTCATCCTTTCTAAGTATATTTGCAGATGCAACTCACCCATACCTGACATTAAAGTTTGGTGAGATTCTAGATCTGTGCTGACGTGTAAGGTGGGATCTTCGCGCACAAAACGGTGCAAGGCTTTGGCAATATGATCTATATCTTCTTGGCTTTTGGGGGTGATAGCGATCGCCATTACGGGTTCTGGTACAAATATTCCTTCTAGGGAAAGATTTGTACCAGGGGAACACAAAGTATCGCCTGATGCACATTCAATCCCCATTAACCCAATTATTTCCCCAGCTTCAGCAGAGGTTAATTCTTGTCGCTTATTTACTTCTATTCTTACTAGTCGGTTGATACGGACTTGTTTTTTGGTACGGCTATTGTAAAGGCGATCGCCTTGCTTGAGTGTGCCAGAATAAAGGCGGGTGTAAGTTAGTTGACCAAATTCATCTTCAATTAATTTAAATACTAGTGCTATCACTGATGCTTGTGGTTCGGGATGAACTCGTACTTGTGTGTCGGTCGAGACATTCGTTGCTGCGATCGCGCCTCGTTCGAGAGGAGAAGGTAAATATAATGGGATCGCATCAAGTAAGTTTTGCACACCTTTATTTTTGAACGCCGAACCCATAAACACAGGTGTAAATTCCAAACTCAGAGTTCCCTGACGAATTGTATCCCAAATCATTTGCTTGGGTACTTCTTCAGCAGCTAGCAACTTTGTCATCATTGCTTCTGAATGCATGGATATTTGATCGAGGAGTTTATCCCGTGCAATTTGTGCTTGTGGCTGTAAATTTTCAGAAATGGTTTTTTTCTGCCAGTTTTCGCCATTTTCTCCTGTAAAGTAATTGGCGTTCATCTCGATTAAATCGATCACACCCTCGAATTTATCCTCTAAACCAATTGGTAGTTGTAGCACCACAGGGTTTAAACCAAGTTTTTCTCGCAGTGCATCAACTACACGCCAAGGATTCGCACCTATCCTATCTAATTTGTTGATAAAAGCGATACGTGGCACGCGATAGCGCTTCATTTGCCTATCGACTGTGATGGACTGAGACTGCACACCAGCTACACCACACAGCACCATAATTGCCCCATCCAATACTCGTAGAGAACGTTCTACTTCTATCGTAAAATCTACATGCCCAGGTGTATCAATTAAATTAATTTGTGTGTCGTTCCAAAAACAGGTGATTGCTGCGGAAGTGATTGTAATCCCTTTTTCCCGTTCTAATTCCATGTAATCCATCGTCGCGCCATCACCATCACCACCCACCTCTTCCATCTTGTGGATTTTGCCCGTGTAGTACAAAATTCGCTCAGAAATAGTGGTTTTTCCAGCATCAATGTGGGCGGAAATGCCAATATTGCGAATGTGGCTGCGAGGAATCATGGTAAATGTTCCTAAAGTTGAACTAGGGCAGATAATCTCTAATTTAAAAATAGGTAAAGAATGTGAGGATTTTGTGAGTTGGAAATCGATTTTGCATCGCTGAAACACAGCAAGCGATCGCACAACCGAAAAATCTAACAAAATGTAACAATATTATCTTTGGTAACTTTGTATCAATGTATCAATTATGAGCGATCGCCAGTGGATAAGTACTACTGAGAGTTTTGAGATTGCTTTATATAACTGATAATGAGTTTCTGTAAAGCATATGTAACATAATGTTGAAATGATTCTTTAATAAGAAATTCAAATATAAAAGTTAAAAACTTCCAAAGAATAACTTATTACATTCTTGATATATTGTGAAACAAGTTACAAATTACGTGGTGTGCAATTGCAGTCTTAAGTTCACCACTGCCTTAAGTTAAGAATAAATTTAGGGGAGTGCAAGCAACAGCTAGGTAAATAAAATTTTATTCCTGGAAAAAGGGGAACATAACACCGTACAATAGTGTGTGCCTACAACGCAAGTACACTGGTGAGAAAATTTCCCCAAAATTCTTAGGGGTAAATGTTCCATTACAGACTTATGAAGGTTTCCACCAAATCTCCTAAGTCAAAAAACCACTAACTTTAGTCAAAGACAACCTAAACACATGAAGATGTTCCAAATCTTTTTGTTGTTTGGGGGAAACAGCCAAAGTTAGAGGGGGTTGCACGCGGCGTGGTTTGTAAGTAGAAAGAGTGACTTCTTGGAAGGGAATTATGTCTTACGCTCAAACGAAGACTCAGACAAAATCTGGGTATCAAGCCGGGGTTAAAGATTACAGACTAACTTACTACACCCCAGATTACACACCTAAAGATACAGATATTCTGGCCGCATTCCGGATGACTCCCCAACCTGGAGTTCCCCCCGAAGAAGCAGGTGCTGCTGTGGCGGCTGAGTCTTCCACTGGTACTTGGACTACCGTATGGACTGACTTGCTGACCGACCTAGATCGCTACAAAGGTCGTTGTTACGATATCGAACCCGTTGCTGGTGAGGACAACCAGTACATTGCTTACGTTGCTTATCCTCTAGACTTGTTTGAGGAAGGCTCTGTAACCAATATGTTGACCTCAATTGTCGGTAACGTATTCGGTTTCAAAGCTTTACGGGCGCTGCGTCTGGAAGACTTGCGGATTCCAGTAGCTTATCTCAAGACTTTCCAAGGCCCTCCCCACGGTATCCAAGTTGAGCGTGACAAATTAAACAAATACGGTCGTCCTTTGTTGGGTTGTACGATTAAGCCCAAACTCGGTTTGTCTGCGAAGAACTACGGACGCGCAGTATACGAGTGCTTGCGCGGTGGTTTGGACTTCACCAAAGACGACGAAAATATCAACTCCCAGCCTTTCCAACGTTGGCGCGATCGCTTTCTGTTTGTAGCTGATGCAATTCACAAAGCCCAAGCAGAAACAGGCGAAATCAAAGGTCACTACCTAAACGTTACCGCTCCTACCTGCGAAGAAATGATGAAACGGGCTGAGTTCGCTAAAGAACTCAAAATGCCTATCATCATGCATGACTATTTAACCGCAGGTTTCACCGCCAACACAACTTTGGCTAAGTGGTGTCGCGACAACGGTCTATTGCTCCACATCCACCGAGCAATGCACGCAGTAATTGACCGTCAAAAGAACCACGGTATCCACTTCCGCGTTTTGGCTAAGACTCTGCGGATGTCTGGTGGAGACCATATTCACACTGGTACGGTGGTCGGTAAGCTAGAGGGTGAGCGCGGTATTACAATGGGCTTCGTTGACCTGCTGCGCGAAAACTATGTTGAGCAAGACAAATCTCGTGGTATTTACTTCACTCAAGATTGGGCTTCTATGCCTGGTGTAATGGCTGTTGCTTCTGGTGGTATCCACGTATGGCACATGCCAGCATTGGTAGAAATCTTTGGTGATGATTCCGTACTACAATTCGGTGGTGGTACACTCGGCCACCCCTGGGGTAATGCTCCTGGTGCAACCGCAAACCGTGTTGCTTTGGAAGCTTGTATTCAAGCTCGTAACGAAGGTCGCAACTTGGCTCGCGAAGGTAACGACGTTATCCGTGAAGCTGCTAAGTGGTCTCCTGAGTTGGCTGCTGCTTGCGAACTGTGGAAAGAAATTAAGTTCGAGTTCGAGGCCATGGATACCGTCTGATCTTCAAGTAAAAAGTAAAAAGATAAAAGGTAAAAGAAAATCACTCTTCCTTCTTTTGACTTTTAACTTTTAACTTTTTACTTAATTAGGGGCTGGGGTCAAGCATGAATCTGAAACAAATTGCGAAGGACACAGCCAAGACGCTGCAAAGCTACCTGACTTATCAGGCAGTTAGGACGGTGTTGGCTCAACTCAGTGAAACCAATCCTCCCTTGGCATATTGGCTGCATAAATTTTCTGCACAGGATAAAATCCAGGACGGAGAGGCTTACATTGAAGAACTTTTCCGAGAAAAGCCGGATTTAGCATTGCGGATCATGACAGTCAGAGAACACATAGCGGAGGAAATAACCGAATTCTTGCCGGAAATGGTTCGTGCTGGTATTTTACAAGCCAATATGGAACACCGCCGCCAGCATCTTGAGCGGATAACGCAGTTAAACCAATCCAACCCCAGCGCCGAATCAGAACAGCAAGCAACTTCAGATCAAAACAGTGAACAGTGAACAGTGAACAGTTAACAAACCATAACTGATAACTGAATAACTAATGTCAACCGCAATAATTATCATTTAGCTATGCAAACTCTACCAAAAGAGCGTCGTTACGAAACCCTTTCCTACCTTCCTCCCCTCACCGATGCTCAAATTTCCAAGCAGATTCAATACATTCTGAATCAAGGCTACATTCCAGCGATCGAATTCAACGAATCCTCTGAGCCTACTGTATACTACTGGACATTGTGGAAACTGCCTTTGTTCAGTGCTAGAAGTACTCAAGAAGTGTTGAGCGAAGTACAATCTTGTCGTTCTCAGTATGGCAACTGCTTCATCCGTGTTGTTGGCTTTGACAACATCAAACAGTGCCAAGTTCTCAGCTTTATCGTTCACAAGCCCAGTAGCAGCAGATACTAAAGCTGGTAATACCATTTCTTTGTGAAGACTCATATAAAGAACCCCACCGCCTGCGAACCCCCCTCTGTCCCCCCTTGGCAAGGGGGGATGAAAGGGGGTGGGAGGTTGGGAGGGGTCAAAATAATGTGCAGCTTCACAGAAGAAAATTGGTATAAGCTGTGAGGCATAAGTAGGGAGCATCCCAATTTTTATTTAAAATCCCTGATGACTAAAAGTCGCAGCTACACAAACATAGATGCCCTACGCAGGCTACAATTAGTCCGCGCAGGCGGACTAATTGTAGCCGCGATTTCTAATCGCCAGGTATTTTAAAAATTGGGATGCTCTCCACAGTAAAACGGATCTCGTGGAGATGTCGGGTATGCCTATCTGACAATATTTTCTGTGAATTTAGACGTACGCGATCGCACTCAAGTTGCTCTTTGGGTGCATCAACACCTGCTGATGTAGTATTCCTAAATCATTTGTAATATTTTCAATAATTCCTGTGCAGTATAAGGTTTGGGTAAGAAAACTGTATGGGTTGTCTTGTTATTGAGTAAAATTTGTTCACATGTTGCCAATCCACTGACAGCAATAATACGTAAAAGCGGATTCATTTTTAGCAATGTGTTAATAGTAGTTGTGCCATCCATATTTGGCATCATCATATCTATAATTGCTGCACTGATTTTGTTTTTGTATTGGGCATACTGTGCTACAGCTTCAATACCATCACTAGCAGTTATAACTTTGTAGTTGTGATTTTCTAAAGAAGTTGCTGTAATCTCTCTGACAGCTGCTTCGTCATCTACAACCAAAATCCACTGTCCCTGGCCTCTTGGCATTTCCAAATTTTCTGACGGTGGTTTTGTGTGTGTTTCAACTGCTGGTAAATATACTTGAAATTTTGTACCTTTACCAATAGTACTAGAAACACTAATAAAACCACCATGACCTTTGACAATACCCATGACCGTGGACAGTCCCAGTCCTGTACCTTTTCCAAATTCTTTGGTTGTAAAAAATGGCTCAAAAATTCTGTCTAATAGTTCATTAGAAATGCCGACTCCTGTATCAGCAACTTTGATAATGATATAGGAACCTACTTGTGCATCTAGATGCATTTCGGCATAGTTTTCATCAATGACAATATTATTAGCAGAAATTGTTAAAGTTCCACTTGCAGACATTGCATCACGAGCATTAAGACACAAGTTCATTAGTACTTGATGCAGTTGGGTACTATCTCCACAAACATTCCACAAATCTGATTGAATTTCGGTGTTGACAGTAATTGATTTGGGAAATGTTTGTTCAACGATTTGCTTCATTTCCAAAATCAGGTGCTTGACTTGCAAAACAGTGCGATCGCCTTCTATTCCTCTGGCAAATGATAGTACTTGCTTCACTAAATTTGCACCACGTTTGGCATTATTTTCTACTATTGATAAGATTTGGCGATCGCGTCGATCTTGGCATTTCATTTGCAGCAGTTGTACCGACATCAAAATTGGTGACAGGACATTATTTAAATCATGAGCTATACCACTAGCAAGAGTACCAATACTCTCCATGCGTTGAGCGCGTAGAAATTGTTTTTCTAGTTGTTTCTTTTGAGTGATATCAGTGTCAACAACAAGGATAGATTTTGGTTGGTGATGCTCATCTTTTACCAGTGTCCAACGACTTTCAACAATGATTTGTTTGCCATATTTACTAATTTTTTGTAATTCACCCTGCCAAAAACCAGATTCTAAAACTGTGTTATGAATTTCTCGTAGTAGTGATAATGGTTCGTTAAATAAAAGCTCGTCAGCATACTTACCTATAGCTTCTTCTAATCGCCAGCCGTAAAGGTTTTCTGCACTCTTATTCCACAGTAAAATCTGATGAGATAAATCTCTGAGGATTATGGCATCAGTGGCGATATCTAATAATGCTGCTTGTTCGCGGATTTGTTGTTCTACTTGTTTGCGCTTTGTGATATCCTCAAAAATATATAAACGTCCAAAATATTGATTATTGGCATCACGAACTTGAGTTGATAACCGTCGCACAGTCCGTCCATCGGTAAATAAAATTTCGTCTTCAACAACACATTGGTTGTCTTCGCTTTGCAAAGGTTTACAGGACTCGGCAAAAGCAGGAATATCTAATATTAATTGCAAGCAATCAGGAATGATATCTTGATTTTTTAATTGGCGACGTTCCATCAATGGTTTGAGGTGTTGGATACCCCAAATTTCACAAAAGCGATCGTTAAAATACAGGATATTATCTGTAAAATTATCTACAACATAAAATGCTAGTGGTGCAACCCTTGTCATAGAACGTAATAAGGCTTCTTGCCAACGGAGATGTTCTTCGGCAAGTTTGCGCTCAGTAATGTCTTCTACTACATAAGCAAATTGTGAAGTGCAACCGCAACATGCAGCAATTGATGAAACTGTACTTCTCAGCCATTTTTTACCTTGGGGATGGTTGTAAGCGTATTCAAAGCTGACAGGTAATTTAGTATATTCAGCTTCACGATAATAATTAATCCACTCATTTACAAACTCTTGCGGGATACCTAACTCAGTAGCAAAACGATTTTGCATCACTTCTGGAGTCAGTCCAAAAAATTTGGCACTAGTGGCATTATCAGAAATATGCACAATATCATCACCTTGAAGTTCCACGACTCCCATCATCATGGGCGCACTGTCAAAGAAACTACGGAGAGTACATTCACTGTGCTGTAGTGCTATTTGTGACTGTTTATATTCAGTCTTGATACTGGCTAATTCGGAGAGATTTCGCCGTAACTCTAATTGCCTAATAACTAAGCGGCCAATAGCCTGTAGTGCTTCTATTTGGTTTGAGGTAATCTCACGAGGAACATGATCGACTATACATACAGTCCCAACGGCTTCTCCCTCTGGTGCTAACAAAGGCACACCAGCATAAAATCGTACGTATGGTTCTGAAGTCACTACAGGTGAAGTGGCAAATCGTTCATCGGCAAAAGTATCTGGAATAACTAAAATATCACGTGATTCTACGCAAAAAGGGCAAAATCCGATCTCTTTGGGCATTTCTTCTACAGACAGTCCCACCTTGGCTTTGAACCATTGACGTTTGGCATCAATGAGATTAATCAAAGCGATCGGTGTTTGGCAAATCTGAGTCGCTAAAAATGCCAAATCATCAAAGACTTGTTCTGGTAGAGTGTCTAGAATTTGATACTCATGAAGAGCTTCAAGCCTCTTCACTTCATCATTAGGCACTAAAGTTTTCATGAGATATTTTCCCACTATTACTGATTTACGGCTTACCTTCTTGCAAAATGCTGTTTTTGAAATGACTAAAGTAGGGCGGTAAGAAATGAAAGAGGGAGATCAGTCATGAGTGTCTTTGCAAGCGCCATAGATAAATAACCCAACGGGAATTTGCTTGCTGATACTAAGTGATTACTTTAGCTGATATATAGGTCAAGTTACTGTTTAGTCATCTAAAATAAAGGATAATTAGCCAACTTTGTCACTTAACCTATAGTAATATGCCTTAAGGAAGATGACAAAATAATAAACTAAATTGAGTAATAATACTTAAAAAGTTGCAAATTTGTGCATTATGTAAGCATTTTTTTTATAGATGAATTTTGTCCGAAGCTGACACATGCTCGCAAATATGGGACTTTAGATGAAAATAAGCTCGTATCAATAAATCTTCAGCATCAAAATTTAGTGTTCAGTAGTTAGGGCGTTGGGCATTGGTTATTCTCCGCGTGTCCCCATGTCTACCTGCTCCCTTGTCCCAATCCCCAATCCCCAATCCCCAATCCTATTGCTATGACAACAACATTTGCTTTTCCCATCAAACCAAAATCTGAAGATAGCTTTGCCATTACCTTTGCACCATTGCTAGTTGAGGAAGTCTATCAATTAGCTAGCGATCCAGCAAATGGAGCAATAGTGGTGATGAGTGGTACTGTTCGCAATCAAACTGATGGAAAACCAGTGATTGCCCTAGAATACCAAGCTTATGAACCAATGACTTTGCGAGTTTTCTATCAAATTGCTACCGAGATTCGGCAAAAGTGGACTGATGTAAATCGTGTAGTTATCCACCATCGCATTGGACATTTGCAAATTGGTGAAATTAGTGTTTTGGTAGCAGTGGGTTGTCCTCATCGCTCGGAGGCCTTTGAAGCTTGTCGCTATGCGATCGACACTCTCAAACACAATGCTCCTATTTGGAAAAAGGAGCATTGGCAAGATGGTTCTAGTAGTTGGGTGAATATTGGTGCTTGCGAACAAAACTGCTGAGGTAAAACATAGTTCGTTCTATTGGCTTGCAAAAGTGTTCACTCCATGTCCACATAATCAATACAGCTACGACAAAACTCTGTTTTCTCAACTTGATAAAACTAAGCTATCAGTATTAGACTTTTTTGTTTTCAGATAAAACTCTTATAATTTCCTTATGATTATCAACTAAATTTATTAAATACATAATTATTTTCGGTCAAGATTCCTCTCTCCTATGCCAACAGGGGGGATTTTTATAGCAATTAACTTGCCTGCAAGTGCCTATAAAACCCTTAGAACTTCCTTACTCTGATTGAGTAAGCTTATTGAGATTAGGTCTGATGTTACTTGTTGCTTGACCTGTCACATCTTCAACATTGCAAACTTATTCCCTCCTATATTTTTATGGGAGGGAATTTCTTATTTCTAGCATGAAATTGCTCCCTTATGCGCTCGGTTTTCATTTCAAGTTTTTACTACTGCTAAAATTCTTTGGTGATGATCTTTTCCTCATTGAGGGGTTAGGGGTATGAGGGGGCTGCCACTGCAATCATTAATGGCATTAAATACATATAATCTTTGTTATTGATGACTCCTATCTAGGAGTGATTGAAGCGATCGCGTATACGGAACTCACTACGATCGCTTTTTTTTTACAATAATTGCAATAATTAATCAAAAACACCTAATGCTGTAAACTCTGCCTCATAAAATTACCTTGATATCTGTCGTCAGCTAGAAAAAGCAGCAGGCGATCGCACTCATCTATTGATCGTTAGTGACAATATTAATTAATCGCGTAGCTACAGATACAAAATAGTTTTCAAAAAATGTACATAATCGCGTTAATAAGAATAATGTCGTAGTTATAAAACCACGACATTTGAGGAATAATGCCTTCTAATCTAAGTTAAGGGATGTTTCGATAAACAAGTTTATCTATCCGTCAAATATTATCTGAATTTTTCAGATAATAAACATCTACCAATTGGTTAGTAAAATATTAAATAATTGTGTAGCAATGCACACAAAATAATTAAAGTTGAATCAAATCGTAAAAATTCTACTAAATCAAGTTTTACGAACAGAGATAGCTGAGAACAAATAACTTATTTGATTTCAATACCAAGAATTGCCTGAAAAACTGAAAAATACCGTCGCGATCGCAAAATCACAACGGTAGAAACAACAATGCCTTTGTTAGGGTCATAGACCTCAAGTATTATGATTGTTTTTTGAAAAAGAATGTATCTATCTGTTGACTAATAAAATTATTAAATAATAATGTAGTCATAGATACGAACTAATTTTAAAAGGCAAGATCAAAGCCAATACTGCTCGAATAAAACAAATTTATAGCATTCCTAAATCATTAGTGAAAGACAAGATCCCCGACTTTGCAAGAGTTGTCGAGGATCTAAGCTCTGAGATTTTCACAAATCATATACGATTGCGATATTGACATTTAGTACTGCAATGTTTCTGCTAAATTATTCCCAAAAATTTACAAATACCTGGCGACGATCAGTCGCAGCTACACAAACCAACTGTGCTTACCGTCGGGGAACGCAGACTTAGTTTATCGTTAATATCTGACAATACTGCTAAACTAAGAAAGACCCAAAGAACCAGTAAATATGCTAAAGCGTTCTAAATTCGAGACAACCCCAACCCAAATCATGCATCGTGCGGAAGATTTGATTAGTGCAGCTTCAAATCGTTACCGCATTACGGTTCAGGTGGCAAATCGCGCTAAACGTCGGCGTTACGAAGACTTCGAGAGTAACGATGATATGATGATGAAGCCAGTGTTAAGAGCAATTATTGAGATGTCAGACGAACTGACTCAACCAGAAATTATCGGAGAAGTATAGATAAATGAGTTTTTAGTAAGGTGTGGCGTACTATGCTTAAGCTTTGGCAAGCATTATTTACTCCCCACTATTTTAGGGGGGTGGGGTTGATTTTAGTGTTAGGTATATTCTGTTTAAGCTTAGATCAAAACCAATCTATCTATGCTAATTTACTTTCCACTTCACCTGCCTATGCTCAAAATGTTAGATCAGGTGATGTTTGGCAGCAGGTGTATGAACAACTACCTGATTTACCAAAAGAAAACCAGTACATCAGCAAAGAAACAGGGAAAGTCGCCGAAAACAATACCCTAGTTAGTCGTCTGATTCAGTATCACGTCTATCTCAAAGGACGTGCGCCAAATTATCGGCTAGATTGGAAATTGACTTTGGCTGATTACCTGAATGCCAACGAAGTCATGTACGATTCATCCTATCCAGGTCATGACACTTTAAAGAAAAATCCCTTTCAAAGCGATCGCGCTGCTATTCGTCGTCTCACCCGCAAGCAACGAAATGCTTTAGTGCAAGCATTAGTTAATGCTTACAGCCAAAATTAGGTTAGTGGTTAAGGCAACAGTATAGAGAATGTGTAGCTAATTTTGTTTAGATACTTAGTTAGTAGACAATAATCACTACTACTAACTACTAACTCATGTATGGAACGTGTCATCAAAAGTGGATCTGGTTGGCGTATTGGTTGGAATCCATCAGCGCCAGAGTTTAAGGGTTTAGTGGGTACAGATGATTGGGCGATCGAATTAACGCAAGCAGAGTTAAATGATTTTTGTCGGCTACTGTTGCAGTTAGCAGACACAATGCAGCAGATAAAATCAGAATTAATGGATGAAGAAAAAATTGCTTGTGAAGCCGAAAGTGATTTGTTGTGGATGGAAGTAGAAGGTTATCCCCACGCTTACAGTTTGTGCTTTATTCTGAACACAGGTCGTTGTGCAGAAGGCAAGTGGAACGCTGCTGCTGTTGGGGGTTTATTGCAAGCTGCGGGAATGCTGAAAGTTTTTTCAGTAGACTAGTTGATTATTCCAGGGCTTCTTGTTAAAATCATTGGGTTGACTAAAACAATTCAAATTTTATGAATTGTTATGTCCGGGGCGTAGCGCAGCTTGGTAGCGCGCCACTTTGGGGTAGTGGAGGTCGTGGGTTCAAATCCCGCCGCTCCGATTGACTAACGAATAAACGTATACCTACTAAATATAAGTGTGGTGTAAATGTAGACTTAAGAGCGATTTAGCTATAAAAGTTTACATTAATTAAGCCAGCTTGCTCCTGTTCAGAATATCGTGGATACTACTAGCTTTCCATGTCTTCCCTCCTCTGTTCATCAATTGTTGTGCATTAAGGTATCCCGCTATAGCTTGATATGATTTACCTTCAATCCGTAACGACTGCATTAGAGTCACTATTTCTATTTCTTCGTCGCAATCTTCAAGAAACCCATCTGTAAGCTTGTAACCATAAGGCACTTTACCGAGATGCTTTCCCTGACGTCTAGCAGCCGCTAGAGCAGACTTAGTACGCTCAATGGTGGATTCTACCTCCCATTGGGCTACCGAGCCTAGAACGTTAATTATGAGCCGTCCATTAGCTGTTTTCGTATCCAGGAGATCGCTAACTGAAATGAGAGTATATTTCGTTGCGAAGTAGTTTTGAATTAGGTGACACAAATCTTTAACATTACGTGTTAGCCTATCCAGCTTAAAGATAATGACACCCTCAGCCTCATCATTTTCTAAAGCTGTTAACGCCTTATCGAGCGCAGGTCTATTAATGTTTTTACCTGTTAAACCGTGGTCATAACAGAAATCAACAAGTTCGTGTCCATAAAGCTGGCAGTACTCCTTAATTTTTTCTTCCTGCACCTCTTTCGTTAACTGCTGCCCGAAAGTCGATGCTCTCCCGTAACCTATAAGTTTCATAAGACCTCCTATGCAACCTGTAATTGTTGGTTAACTGACATCCAACAGGTGCGTCCATACCAGCTTGAGTTTTCAGAAAGTACGTCGCAACTGCTGTTGAAATCTTTAAGCTCGTAGTGTGTCTTGGCATAGAAGAATAGGTCGCATAATCCAGTTATGAAATCCAGCACGACTAGTGCTACAAAACCTAGAACTATTGTGGTTATTAGTGTGGTCAACATTTGTGTGTCTCCTTAATCAGTCTGTGGTTGTCCATTGCCGAAGGACGTTGTTTGTTTCGTCGATTTGATTTTCGAGAATCGTAAGTTCATCGTGTAGTGCAGCAACTTGTTGGACTACTAGATTGAAGTGGAACTCGAATTCTTGGATATTTTCTTTGGCTAGCTGAATTTTGTTTCTGATTCGTTCTATACGTGCCATCTGTGAACCTCTCTCTTTCCTTATATCCCTAGTATACCTCGGTTTACTAAGGAATATATAAAGAAATGTGACAACAATAAACCAGTTATCCGTGGTATACTAAAGTAAACTGAGGCAGGAGTACATCATTATGAGAGACGCAAAAGGCAGGTTTGCACCTAAAGAGGGCAGTTTAGCTAAGGTTCCGGTGAGTTTTAAGGTGACGAAAGAGCAACGAGAATGGTTGGATGCTCACCCAGAAGTCGATATAAAAGATTATTTAAGGAGGGCATTAGATGCCGTAATTGAGGGAAAACAGGCAGCCTGAGTTTTGAAGATGATGAACTCAGGCAGTTCACCGAAGACCTAAAAGAAGAGGTGATGTCCAGGTTATCGCCAAGTTCAAAAAAGCTGATTGCACGCCGAATAAACGAAGCACTCGAAAAAATATTAGCCAGACGCCACAGCAACGGCGAATAAGAAGAAATCCCTCTAGCACACCAACCAGAGGGACTTATTTTTTGACTGAGATTGAAGGTATTGAGACACTCGGTAGACGTGGCACGAAGTTCATAAAGTAGAGCATTTGGTGGAAGAAAACAGCTACGAATGCGTAGACTATTATCTTCTCAATAATGTTATCGAACAGGTTCAGGTACTTTGAAGTACTCGTAGGGGGTTTGACCTTGGGACTTGAGGTAGTTGATTGTCCCTGGTTGGAGATTGTCGATAATTCGATAGATAGCTTCTCTTTCTGCTCTTTCAAAAGCTGTTCCAAGAAAGTTGGCTGTCTCTTGTTCCTTTTGGTTGAAGTACTCTACGATATCATCCCTTTTTTCACGTTGGTAGAGGTCGATTACGTCTCGATAACTAAATCCTATCTGTTTCAGTACACTATCGAGTTGTTCGTAAGATACAAATTTAATATTTAGTGTCTCAGCCATAGCTTGACCTTTCTCGTAGGTACTCATCTTTGGTGTCTCACCTGGAAGTGCCAATGAGCTAGGAAATAAATACTTATCCAACTCAGTAACTTGTTCATCTGATAAAACATCAGTCCATCCTTTAGCTTTAACGTACCCATCTATCGCACCTAAAGGAACATTTTTCTGAATACAATATTCTTCGATGTCCATCACTAATCAATCCTCTTGTTATTTTCAATTTTGCAGAATTCAGTGTAAGTAAAAGTACTCAAATAGTCCTTATTGGATTTGAGTAAGTGACGTACAACCTTAAGGCGTAACTTAATAGTTTCAACCATTAACTTCGCGATCACCCAGCACTGGTATTTTGTTAGCGGCATAGACCTAATTCTTATGTTGTCTATTTTTGGGTACGCCGTTCTGTAATCCATAATGTTTCCGAATGCGAGCTTGTCATACACTTGGATCGTTACTTCGGAAATTTGAAGCTTGTGTGCAAGTTGGACTTTTGGAGTCATTATTTCAAGCTGATCCGTCGTAAAACTTGACATTCCATCCGTTATTTTCATGCTTTTAAGGTTTTACTTTAGTCTCGCTTTAGCCCTTATACACTTGCTTTAGTTTACTCTTTAGTCTTAACAAGTCACTGTAGTTTACAGTTGAGGCTAAATTAAAATGAAATATCTAAAAGCTAAATGAAACTTTTGTGTCTTTAGTGGAAAACATTTTGAATGAGAATTTATCCTTATACCCATCACTTGCAATTAGTTTCGCTTCAACACCTTTGTATGTGTACTTGAGCGATTCAACTAACAACTTCTGTAGTACCCAACATTGGTATTTTGTTAGCGGCAGTACTGTCAAATGTTTGTGATCTATTATTGGGTATTCATCACAGTACTCGTTCAAATATTTCATTGCTAGCTTGTCATATTTTTGAATTGTTGCTCTCGTGGTTTGCATCAATCCTGCTACCGTTGTCTTGCTTGTTGTCTCTTCTAGCTGCTCAGTAGAGAAACTTACTATGCCTTCTAAGGTCTTCATTTGCTTTAATCTACTCTTATATCATTAGTATACTGCTATGCAGCATCCATATGTAAAACATATACAACAATATACATTCAGCACACGGTGTACCTACTTTGCGGTACGCTTCATCAGGAGAGGTTGATATGGAAGTAGCTTTTGGGAAAGTCGGAGACATAAGCGTTGATAGTCCAGATTGGTTTATGTGGCTTGCCGGTCAAAAGTCCTTCAGAGCAATTGAATCAAGTGGCGAATGCACATTTACAAAATCCAATGGGTACTGGCTCGCCAAGAAGTGTGTAGGTGGTCGTAGGCGACAGATGAATATAGGTGCGAATGCCAAAGTAACCCGTGCGGCGATTAGAGAAGCTTGCCACAATCTGAACCTGAGCGATGCTGGATGGTACGAGTTTTTGGTCTGCCTCAAAAAAGCGAAAGAAGTTGTGGTGAAAACCCAAGTTCACCACGAGAACGAAAATTTTTTGGCTGCCGTAAAAAATCTGGAGCGAATCCAAGCACTAGCACAAAGTCGTGGTGAAGATTTGATTGCTAGAGAACTGAAGGAAGCTATCAAAGAAGTCCAACAGTTAAAACCCCCAGTTGGGTAGGTAACCAGGGGTCTCGTATGTGTACGTAAAAAGGAAATACTTCACATTACCATATACGTTTTGATTATACTTCGATTTCTTCAATACTACCCGCTACATCAGAATGCACATCGTGTACACTTCTGTAACGTATCAACCAACTGGATTTTAGGTTTAAGGGATTGGTAGAATCCCTGTACGGTGGAGGTGGTTGAGAGATTGCCCATTTGTTATCGATTTTTTGGTAGTTCATTATGCCAGTGAAGATTTGATGTCTAAAGATGTTGTTGGTGTTGCACCATTGGTTAGCTGTACACGAACGTACCTAAGAATTATGTCTGCTTCCACTAACGTAGCCACAGTTGAGGCACTAACAGATGCTGTCTTGGTTGTCCTCCAATTAGTGCTACCGTCTGCACTTTGCTGGATTACAAACCCACTAGCTGCACTGGCTTGGTCATTGAAAGCTATTGCTCTGAACTTTGTGTAACGACCTAGTGTGTCTCGCGCCGTACCACTAAACACGCCACCGTTACCCAAGTTAGACGTACTGTCTGCATAGTATTGTGTCTTCAAAGGTACGTTCAGCCGTGCGTTAGAGATTAAGTTATCCTCAAATACCGGAATCATCTGATATTCGTCTGATTTAATCGAAAAATTGTTAGAACTCATGACTATCCTTTAAAATTTGTACAATTGCCCACCACTACTGGCGATACCGTTTATGTATTAAGTCCTGTCTGCCTATTTGTTGTAATTGTTTATCGTAGAACCCTTTGTTAAATCTATCCCAGATAAGCGCTACACCATCCACAGTGGCGTAATTCTCACCTTCTTTTGATATCTGTAATATTTCGTCTACAACTCTTATCCTGTGGTCAGTATCTTGTTCTGAGACACCCCATATTCCTTTCAATTGTGTGGCTTCTGGAATATTGGATTGATCAATGTCGTAGTACATTTGTGGTTGGGATATACTACCTTGTTTAGGCAGTATGCCATAGTAGCTAGCGAAAGCAAGTAACTGTTGTCTATTAACTAAACCAGGGTCTTTAGAGTTTTGGAATTTAGAGCCGAATTGTTTTTCGATGCGAGATAGTATCTGGTTGTGTTCAGGTGTAAGTTGTAATTCAGCGTTATTTGGATTAAACGTCTGTGCATACTGCTGGAATCCCTCATCATCACCGGCTTTATTAATGAGACGGTGGACATTAAGAGGGTCATACCCTAGTTCAGCAGGTGTAACTACTTCGCCGGTCAGGACATCATCAGCTAATGTACCATCATAACGGTTAGGGTTAATCCCTAATGCCGCTCTAGCCTGCGCTTTCATTTGCCCCTGGATGTAGCGCTGATGGTAGTCGCTTAATTCATTTGGGTTAGCAGCCATAAGGGTCTGTGACCGCTCATCCCAGTACGCTCCATCAACTGTGACATGCGGCTTACTGGTGTACACAGTGGGTGTGTTGTCATAGACGTAATCAGTATCTGTGTTGTCTTCTCTTTCATCATTTCGCCAATTACCTGCATAGACGTTTGATGATGGGACATACACCCGCTCTCCATCACTATCTGTAATCCAACCTTCTTGTGGTGTCATTTAACTAGCTCCTCAATAAACTTTTCTTGCTCAACAGACACCCCTATATTCGGTACTATGACTGGTTTGTCTTTGAGTCTGGTTTGCTTTTCGCTGTACCGCTCTATAGCCTGTGCTGCTACATCATGGATTGTTAGCTGATATCTGTTTGCTGTATGTTCCAGCTTCTCTACCAACGAAACTGGTAGCTCAACCTGGATAGCTTTCTTATGTCCAGCACGCCTACCATCACCTGAACGCATTACTGGTGTGTCATTAATAATATTGTCTCCAAGTTGGATAAACTTCTGTGCATACTCACGATGCACTTGGGTGTATAAATCCCTATGCTCATTATCAACCACTATACTTTTGTGTATTGGATGTGTGGTTGTATACGAATACCAGCAACTCTTCTGTTTAAATTCAGGTATAGCTGGATTTAGTGTCTCAATATCACCTATGAAGTCCTGGAATATAGTTGTTACAACTTCAGCCTTACGTTTAGCTATCTGCCTATTTATGGCGTTCTGCTTTTGAAAGCTTGGCTTATCTGTAGCTTTCAGTCCCTCAATAAGTTTCTTATGGTGGTCATCCTCCCATAAGGTATTGAATATCTCAGACACACGTGATGGTATCTCAAAAGCACTGATTACAGTAGGTTCAGCTTCTGGTTTTTCATCCGCAAAGTAATTATGAAATCCCATTACACTTTCCCCCTTATAATTTCGTTTACTAACTCAGTCAGCTTAGGCATAAGTAATTTTATGATTGCGTTCTCCTGTGCAGCTACGACAGCTTGTAGTTGTTCCTCGGTTAGATTTGCGTATTGATTAACTAACGCTGTATTTAACGTGCTTACAGTGCGATTAGCTTCAACTAAATTCTCTTGCTGTATTCGCTTTGCTTCATAATGTCCTGCTAACAACGTGTTGGTCATCTTACGAGTAGCCTGCTTTTCCTCCCATATCTGTGATGCTTCTAATGCACACATCACTACCCCGTCTACCCTAATCTTTTGTGTAGTCGGTATGTTTTTATATGGGTTAGTATTATTCTTTCCTACTTCTTTCTGATAACGATGAAGCACTTCTTCAGGTATACGAGCATCTCGACTACCTACCATGAGGTTTGGCATAACTGCTGGTAATGGGTGTTCATGATATCTCTCTCGCATACGTAATAGTAACTCTTCATTACTTTCAGTACGCACTACACCTTTACCTTCTACAAACCTACCTGCTACATCTGGATGCGTATCGTGTGGCTGAGGATTCACTATATATTGCTTACGTTTTACTCTATTAGTATTATTCTGTAATACTTCTTCATTGCTATCAGAAGTGATATAAGCCCCCGCCATGTCATTATCTAGCTCATCAGAGCATATGGCTGATACGCCTGTGTACTCTCTACTTCCACCTGTGGAATGGTCTCTCATAATACTATTTATATTAAGTTATTAGTACTATTATCCCTACTCTCTCCTGTTGTTGGTGGAGTCCTCTACCTATCCTTAACCTTATTATTTACACATATTTGAGCATATTCGTGACATACGAATGAGAATGGTTATCATATTTTTTAGTATCATCTTACTTAAGATGGACATACTGCTAACAATTTAGTAGTAATAACTTAGTAGTACCAACTATTAGTATGTAAGCATAAGCTGTTATCGTATGCGTAATAAGCTGTTAATATATACCTTATACGGTAGATACCCGACTGTCGGATGAGCATAGATGATAAGCTTATTGAGAAACCCTTATACATCAATAGTTCTAGACGTACACCTGCTCTCATAAGTACGCTGAATCTTATGAACACCTCAGTTATTCATGTACGCCTACCGGGGGGTACGCCTTACGCTTTCTATATGTACTACACAAGAAAAATATTGACACTAGAACACTACTAGTTTTAAGTACTAAGCGTAGCAAGCTAACATACGTATGCAACTTTATATTTAAATAGTAACAAATACTTAGGACAGACTTAAGTGTCTTCTTATAGCTGCAACTACACCACGTGTAGACTCGCGTACAGCCCTATTTGTAAAATGTATGACGGTAAAACCTTTGCTCTCTAGATAGGCGTGCTTTTGCTCATCCAGCAGTTTCTTATGTTGACTGTGATAGTAACTGCCGTCTACCTCAACTATAAGGTCACTACCTGTAAATACGAAATCAGCTATCTCGCCATCTATAGGTACGTGACAAGTAAAGTTGATGTCAGCATTAATAAGTGCTTTAGATAATATTGATTCACACTCTGTCCATGGGTGGTACAGTCGTTTACTAGTCACCTTATCGTAGCGGACAGTACTAGGCATTGGTAAGAACTCCTGTGGTTCAGGTTTTATCTTGTATATCTTAATTGGGTTCGCTTCAGACACAATCGCGTCTACTTAGTTTGACGTGTGGGACAAACGGTAAGTATGCTTCACGAATAGTATTGAGACACTCATCCAGGTCTGTTAATACCTGTTTATTGGTTAAATATAGGATTGTGTACCCCTTAGACTCTAAATATATACGTTTAGCTTCATCTAGCTTTTGTTTGTCTGGATTCTTATGGATGGAGCCATGAAGTTCAATAAGTAGAGGAGTGCCATAGAACCTAAAATCAACGATTTTACCTGATACAGCTACATTACAGCCAAAACGATAGTGTTCATGAAGTAATGCATTAAATAATATCCCTTCGCAATCTGTCCACGGTTGACCACCTGTACGACGACGACCATCTGAAAACTTATAGATTGTTGGCATTACCTTTTTTCTCCGTATAGCTTGGCATTTCGAGAGGTGGCTAAGTAGAAATCAAAAAATTCAGCTAGCTCCTCTAAATCCTCATCAGTTGCCCATGCCTTCTCGCTTAGGTGGTCTATCCAGAAGTATGCATCAATATGTTTATAAATCTGTGCAATTGGAATTTGAAAAAACCTGCGCTTCTTATGTACGAGCTTAATTACAAGTGATTCAAGCTCACCCTTACCGTACGCCAACTCCCAACCATTTAGTTTGTCTACGAACTCACGCGATTTCTTACTAATTGCTGACATGGATGTCTCACACACTATAAACTGACATACTACAATCATTACCTATAGTTGGCTTCTAGCGCTATGTTTTAGTAAATGATATATTCCTATGCCTGATGATTTAAGAGGGCTTGTAGAGGCTTACAGCGCACATAATTTATGCCTACGGCTGGTGGTTCACCTCTCCTAGCCGACTTCTTGTAGTAGTACTTGTAATCACGTAAGTACTGACAGAACTTGTTGACCGGTAAGTTCAAGTCCTTGCAGAAATTAGTGAACGTCGTCAACCCGTCTGTAGATATGTATTGATCGGCTAAGAATACCTTAGGTGCCTGCTCCTCAATCTTCTGTTCTTTTTGTTTAACCTCTTGTGTTTTTTGTTCAACCTCCTCCTGTAAATTTTTAATTACAATTCCAGCTTCAAGGAATTTGACAATAATCTCGTTTTTTGATGCTTCTTGTAGTTGAACTAGTAAGTCCTTTGGTTTCCCGTAGCTACCAGTCTTACGAATGGTAGGTAGTACCTCAGATGTTACCCACTTCTTAAACTTCTTAGCCGATTCAAGCCGACTACCAAATACTAATGCATACAGTCCTGACTCATTAATCAGTGAGTAAAAACCACCACCTTGTTTTGGGGTAGTGGTTTTATCTTCTTGGTCTACATGAGTTGCTATAGCATTTTCTGGTTTAACATACCCCAATACTCCTGCAACATCCTTACCAACAAACCAAAGCTCATCATCAATCAATACTACACGTACTTCAAAACCATCATATACAAATGGCATTATTGCAGACATATTATCTTCCTTCCTATTGTTTATCTGGGTAAATTACTAAGTACGCTGCTTCAGTTACTTTGAACTCAAGAACTTCTCTTGACATCGAACACAGTTCAGCAAACACATCAACAGGTTCTTGTTTTCTAGCCTTAGAGAATGCTTTAACAAGGTTTGCTTTAGCTTGTATAACTATTTCTGAGTTACGACTAAGGGTAACTACAAAATACGCTTGGTCTTCTGTTAGCCAATACCAGTATCGGTATGTATCACTACCAAATTTAGTTTGATCACATACTGATTCGGTTATTACTAATCCAAAATTATTTTCTATTTCTCCACGGTACATCTCTACAGTTCGTTCTATTGAACGATTCTGTATCTCTAGTTCATCAGCTATCAATCTTGAATCAACTACTAGTGAATCACCACGTTGTACTACTTCTATTGCAGACATATTATCTTCCTCCTATTGTTTATCTGGGTATATGACTAAGTACGCTGCCTCAGCCATTGCCAGTGCAAGTTCTGGATTGTCTTTCATTAACCATCTAAAAACTAGCTTTGCTGGGATAAGGTTGACCCCTTGTAACCCTCATGGTGTCTGGAGTTCAGCCATTTTTAAGCTGAAATGGTTGACCACATTTGAACAACGTGTAGTACCTTCTCATACACCCACTTCTGGAATGATTTAGCTTTAGGTTTGTTACTAGAACTTAGTGCTTGATAAAACCCAAACTCATTGAGTATATCTTCGGAGCCTAAATTTTGGGCATTATACAAGTAGTCTGAATCTACGTGATACAGTGGTTTCTTCCAACCCAGTTCTTCTTGTATCCAAGCTCTAACACCCACTGCTTGTAGTGCTAGTGCTGTTGATTTAGCTGTGTCATTAGAGCTGATGATTCCCAAGCGAAATAATTAACAAAACATGAAATTGTAACTTCGTTAATTTCTGCGACCACCCTTAAATCCATACCAGCTAATGGTTCTAGCGATTTTGGTAGTGAATCCGCGACCAGTATTTTATACGGTAATCTACCTGCCTCTTTCCTCATATCTGTAAAGACTGTATGACTAACACCACACAACCTACCTAACGCTCTCCAACTCTTACAAACAACTCTCCCATCATCTTTAACTTCAAATTCTTTGCGAATATCTTCTGGTAAATGAGCTATTGCAGACATATTCTCTTCCTCCTTAAACTTTACCTTCAGTATGTTTACTCAGTGTCATCACGAAGTACGCTTGATCTTCTGTTAAGTACGCAAAAGTAACATTATTTACCGCGCCAACTTTGTTTATTACAGATGTATTTTCAAAATACAACTGTCCAAACGCTTGTTCTATAAGGGTTGTCCAGGAAGGAGCGTACAGAGGCAAATCAGAGCGTTTTTCGTAAATGATAGATTACTATGCTTGATGATTTAAGAGGGCTTGTAGAGGCTTACAGCGCACGTTAAATATACCTAAAAAACCACCTAGAAGTTTGAAGAGTGCTTCCAGGTGGTACAAACGATTACGAGTTCATATGCACTATTCTACGCAATTATGATGTGGGCTGAAGTTGGATTTAAGAACTGTAACACCTTCTCATCAAACCATTCTCCACCCACGCGATACCTGGCTAGTGCATGATGCAGCTTACGTTCCTCTGTACGCCCAAATCCATCGATAACCCATAACAACTGAAGCTTGCTGGAATTGCCTGTTTGTAGACAACGTAGCCTACGGCTGGGATTGTTTGATATGCCCAACTTAACCTTATGTGCGGTAGTGTCCAAAATTGCGTAGAGCATTAGATTAAGCAACTTTCGATTCATTGACATCCTCATCGGTATCCATAATTTAGTACTTCATGAACTGTTGGAAGAACAAATGCATGATGTTGGGGTGAGCATCTTAAGATACGTGCGTGTTTTTCTTTTTCTTAATTTCACATAACCCCACTACGGAGCAGAGCGGCTGGAACCCTTGTGGGGTAAGAATGTACACTATACGTTGCCCCCCCTACTTTTTTTTTAGTGGCAGGGGCAGCCCCGAGTATTATTACTAGTACGTTAAGGTATCATTTAACATACGTGCATGTATTTTTGCAATACCTTCTTTGGCGTACCGTTCAAACCAAAGTACTTCTTGACCGTGGTCAACGATTTTACGTTGTCTTCGGCGTTTGAATTCACTCACGTTATCGCATGGCATGTGCGTGTTGTTGTACCGCGCTTGTCTTGTCTGTACAACTTCATCTCCAGGTCTTAAGCCTTTAATTGCCTCATAAGCTGTAGATTTCTGAGCATCCAACCACATGCCAATCTTGAGTAGCGACGTATGGGTGTATTCGGTGCTTTCGGGAAAATCATCAACGTTTTCTACGATGTTCCACAGCAGTTGGTACGTGGGATGTCTCTTGTGGTCGGAGAGGTCATCGAAGTTCTTAGCACCTCTTATTTTGTAGACATCTTCACCTTCTATAGTTCGTAGTATGTAGTGGGCTTTATTGAAGTAAGCTGCAACTGTGAACGTATGATCTAGTTTGTGTTCGATAGCAAATGGTAACTCTAATTCGTACCTGTCCCAAAACTGTTTGATGTGTTGTGTAGCTAGCTGGTCTAACAGATTAATTTTTTCGTAATCTTTGTTTTCGATGATTGTTTTCCAGTCCAAGCCTGCTAGTGGTTTATGCTCATCAATTTTTATGCCTGAAGTACCCCAGTGATAAAGAACTGATGGCAAAATTGAGCTTCTATACCAATATCGTTTGTATCTAGCCATAACTACCTACCTAATTAAATAACCGTCTTCATCAAGCTTCACGACTACATGCCAACTAGGATGTCCCTTAACAGTTCCTACTCCAACAAATAGATCAGGCTCTACCTCGTGTTTTCCAAGACTTATCCAATCATCCGCAGGCACAGTAATTATGGGATCGTCTACGGTGCTGATGAGTAATCGGGTTAGTGGGAACACCGCCAACATTTTCAGAAACAGGTACACTGCTTGCTCCGAAAGGAATTTAGCGGTTCTTTCATTGGGACAGTACAGGTAGACATGGGTACCTTTCTCTGTATCTTGTTGAAAGTACTGCCCAGCATAAATAACCGCACCTACCATTCCTATTAAGTCGTAATCACCGCTTCTGGAAAGTGCTGCGTTTAGCCTAACTAGCCCTTTTCTAAGCAACTCTGTAGCTGGTATTGTATCAGTCCTTACCTTACCCACTGTTTAAAACCCCATTCGCAGTCGTAAATCCTTTAAGGGGATATCCCCAGTTTCATAACCATTGGTTTTTTTAAGTCTAGCTGTTTCTCGGTCTTCATCCACACTTAAAACCACCAAACGAATTTCCTTAAACTGCTGCGCTAATTTCTCCCCAATGTATGTCACATCATCACCTATTGATATAGAACTCAAACCACCACACTTAAATCTTCTTTTGTCCTCTTTTTCTACATTCTGTCCAGATGCCCCCTCAACCTCTTGTATATCAACCGTTTCGGAGCTGGACAAGGAGCTGGACAGCATCTGGACAGAATCTGTGTTGCCCTGATGGTTTTGCTGCAACCCTTGTATATCAACCGTTTCGGAGCTGGACATAGCAGAAGAGGTTAAGTCAAGAGAAGCGTTACCTGTTTTGTTTTGTATCTGGACATCTTCTTTTTTTGCTTGTCCAGCTTCAAAACTATTGGTATTACGTTGTTGTAGCGTTTCTAGTTCATCCTTGTCCAGATTGTCCGGCTCCTGTCCAGATGCTTGTCCAGCTTCAAAACTATTGGTATTACGTTGTTGTAGCTCCAAGCTGGACAAGACCTCCTTTTGTTCACCTTTGTTTTGAGAATTTATATATTCATTAGGTGTGTAATATACAAAAGAACGATAGTTACGTCCATTAAAAGATTTAATCCTTTCTTCTCTCTTAATATGTCCTCTCTTCCAAAGACGTTCACAGGTTTTGCGGCAAGCATCCTTTGTGGCTCCTGGAATGATTTCCACTAATTCTTCCGGGTCATATTTTGTCCCCTGATTCTTATTAAAGAAACCTAATAGCCTTGCAGGGTAAGGAGCCATACCTCCTTGTGGTTCGTTTACTTTATTGAGATACTTCCAGGAGTAATCATCCGGGTTAAGCTCTAGTACTATGCTTCCAGCACAACCACTGCGGCTTTTATCAAACTGTAGTACTCGCTGAAGAGGTAATAAGTTTTCTTTTGTTTCACCTTTTCGTAGATTCCAAACTTCACTCACATTGTTCCGAATCCCTGTTGTCCCTCTTGCACCACCTTGTTTGTTTGTGTGATGTAATACTATAAAAGTTATTCCTAACTCGTTAGCTAAGTCCCTTAATTCATATAAGCAACGAGCATATGCAATATCTTTTTCTTCGTACGTAGTGTCGCGGTTACAAGAAGTAAGAGAGTCTATAACCACCAGGCTTGGTACTTCTTGTTTAACCCATTTTGTTAGTTGTTTTATTTGGCTAAACTGCCAGTTAGTTTCAAACTTGACGTAACCTGTTTCTACTTCTTCTCCAAAGTGTGCAATATTTAGACGCTCTGCCGTGTCTATTTCTGGTTCATCTGTTTGGATTATCAATACCTTACCCTTTTGGGTATTGAATCCATTCCATCGTCTCCCCGTTGCGATTGCTTTTACTAGGTCATAGATTAAAAGGGTTTTGCCTACCCCTCCGTCTGCATTCAAAACTATAGTCGTAGCTTTTGATATAAGGTCAGCAATAAGCCATTCTCTAGTTTCAGGTGCAGTAGCTAAAATTTCATGTACATCTTTAGGGTTAAATTCTCTAAAGTTGTCCACTCTGATTTGATGCATCTGTCTCAGTTTTGCGGCAGTTATTCCTTTTGAGCATTTGGAAGCTAATTTCTCTAGTTCCCACATCTGCAACGCAGGATCGCCTAATTCCTCAATAATTTCTTCTGTCCTTTTCATTGCTTCTTCAAAAGACAGTTCTCTATTCTCTATTTTTTTGTTTTCGATTCTTGGCATATCTACCCCAGCTTCTGATGCTAGTCCTTTAACTATGTCTGTAAAGTCTTTTCCTTTTGGCTTACCGTCACCACCGTTTAACCGGTGTCGATACCCCACTAAATCCCCTTTGCCACATCCTGCTGCACACATCCAATGGATTATTCCTTCACTTCTCCATACAGTAAATGAAGTGCCAGATTTGCTCTCGTGCCAAGGGCAACAGCCTTTTACGACCCCTCTGGTGTCTTCTGTATGGAAGTTATGCCCATTCCAAGTGAACCCTGATTCAAGCTCTAATGTTTGGTACACACTATTAACTAAAAAATTTGACCATGTTCCACTAACACTATTGAGAGTCTCATTAGTTTGTTTAGGATTCTTAGTTTTTGGAAGCATTAGTTCAAGTAACCAGGTAGGTGCTTCTGCAAAGGCGATCTCGTGGGGTGCGTGTCCTTCTACTGGTCTGTAGTAGCCTGTTTCTGGGTGATGTCCTGCAATGATATTTTGTTTACCATTCCACATCAGTTGCAGTTGTTCTAATACCTCTCTCTGTCCATTCTTAGTTTCCCCTCTTAAAGTCACATGATCCGTAGATTTAATTGCGCTCCAATATTCTTCGGGGACACGATAAAGGCTGACTTTCCTATTAGGTTTTCCTGAAGTAAAGCATACTGTAGGAGGTAGTGCTTCTTCGTAAGGGAGTCCCGATTTTTCTTCTATAAATTGCTTGATTGAATGACCTTGGTGATGAGGATGGGCATCTTCATCCACTGACACTAACCCTCCTGACGCCTCCCCTGCCATTAGTCCTATTGCCCCACAGCCTCTGTCTTTCACGTAGACTTCATATATTTTTTCTTTTGTTAGTGGAAATTTTTGCCATTCAGGTAAGTAGGCATTTTTATTCCAACCCACAGGAGTGAATCTGAGTCTGTTTGGAAGAGTTCTGAGGAGACCTAACACGTACTCAGGAGAGGTAAAATATTCTTGTTCCATATTGTCTATAACAACATTTTCACCGTTTTCAAAATCTGTCTTTAAGTCTTGCTCTACAAGCTCATCCCTTATTGTTCGAGAATCTCGTACAACATTTTCTTCCACTTTGACATCTGTTTCTGTAATCTCTTTGCAATCTGTGTTTAGCTCCGGCTGTGAGCTGGTTTCAGAATTGTTACGAGATGTTACTTCTTGACCGTTATTGTTTGATTCTGTTAACATGGCGGTATGTTTGAATATTAGATGTAAGAGAACCCAGACGCTTATGCTTTGGGTTCTTTGTTTTTTAGGTAATCAAGCAGGGTTGCTCTTGATGTACGTCCCTGCAAAACATTTGTACTATTTAGAGCTGGCTGGATTTTAACGTTAGTTTGTAGTTGGTGTTAACCCTATATGACAAGTCATATAGCCCCCAAAAAAAGTATTTATTTGTTGCTGAAAAGCTCAATGTTGTATGTATGGTCAGTTGTACGTATGGTCAAAAATGGTATGTGTAAGCTTATCCCGCAATCAGAACAAGACGGGGATAACAGGAGGAGAAATTAAGCCAGCATAGTACTCGAATAGAGTCTCAACTTTATGCCCCGTAATGGACGCTATAGTTACTGGATTCATGCCTATTTCAAGACAGTTACTAATGAATGAATGTCTAGTGTTATAGGGTCTACGGTATTCAACGCCAGCCTTTTCTAAGGCAGATACCCAGTAGCGTTTTGTGAAGTTATCAACATCAATGACGCCCCCACCTATAGAGGTGAAGACCAACCCATCAGGTTTAGCTTTTGGCGGTCTAATAGCTTCCAACACATCTCTGACTTTTGGTGTAACAACTATTGTTCTAGCCTTATTGTTTTTGGTGGACTTCTTAACACCTTTAGTTAAACTCTCTCCAATCCAGATAGAGGTGAAGTTAGGGCTTATATGTCTCCACCTCAAACCGATAGCTTCAGACGTACGTACGCCTGTTGAAAAGAGAAATAGGACATAAGGATAATAGTTGCTATAATCACGCTCAAACACCTCTAGAATGAAGTTTATCTCATGTGGGGTGAATGGTGTAGGTGGTTGAGTCGGAGGTACCTTAATCCGCCTTCTGACCTCAATCCAGGGATTATTTGGTAGTTTCTTCCAATCCCAACAAGCCCGTAGTAATGTAATACGTTCTTTCAGAGTTCTTGGGCTTAACTTATGTTCTTCTTTTAGGTGATCGCTAAAATATTGTGCCTCATCTTCTGTCAAATCGATAGCTGGAAATTTTCCAAAGATAGAGACTTTTAGTGTCTGTAAGGTAACGTTGTACTTTTCGAGTGACCGCTTATCAATTTCTTTAGCTTTCCATTTTATGAAAGCAGAAAAAACCTCTATTACAGATTCCTTTATTAACTGTATTGGTGGATCTCTGTAGACAGGCTTGGCTGATAGTGGTCTGTACTTATTGAGTGAGGGGTCAAATGTACCTGTTAGTAAATCTAATTCAATTTGTCTTGCTTTAAGGGATGCAACACTTCTGATTGTGGCATTATCTGCACCTACAGCCATGTATAGCTGTCTTCCTTGGTATCTAAAACGTAGTCTTATACGTCCTTTAACAGACTCAACCGCTACACTTCCACATGGGTTTCTTTTCTTTCCTACCATTTCAGTGTTCCGAGTGTGGACTTTAGTAGGTAGCGCGCCACTAGCAAACGCTTGAAATCCTTACTGTGACTGCGTTTGCGCTCGTTAGACTTTGGGGTAGTGGAGGTCGTGGGTTCAAATCCCGCCGCTCCGATTGATAAAAGGCTAACTCAATGCCTTTGCCGAAAATAAATAGGGATTTTTGTAGTAGAGTTGTTATTTATGACAAATCAAACTATAAAACGACAAAAATCTCATACTAGAAATAGTAACACTTGTTGTGAGTTTAGCAAAACAAGTTGATAACGTTTATCAGTGATCAGTGACGCACTGATAGGTAAGTTGGTACAAATAAAGCTAACTAATTGGGGTCGTCATTTGTCATACTCTACCTTGAAGCCGTTAAAGCGTCTATGTCATTTTTTATTGGTAAGGCTTTTAGGCATGTTTACTTTTCGTAACTCAGTTATGTTTATTCCCAGCGACTTACTTAGTATTCTAAATGATGCTCGCTATTATTTCTTGGTGTAAGATTAAAAACAAACCTCTGCACCATGCCTACTCGCAATTACCTATTTTATGCTTTGACAAATAGTGTTTGTTCAAAATGTCTCACCAAAGTCGAAGCAAAAATTATTTTTCAAGACGATCGCGTTTACTTAGTTAAACATTGTCCTACCCATGGACGAGAAGAAGTTTTAATTGCTGATGATGTTGAGTATTATAAAAAATCCCTGGAGTTTATCAAACCAGGAGATATGCCACTCAAGTCTAATACACCAATCAAATATGGTTGCCCTTATGATTGTGGACTATGCCCAGATCATGAGCAGCATAGTTGTTTAACTTTAATAGAAGTCACAGATAAATGCAATCTTTCTTGCCCAATTTGCTATGCTGATTCCGGTGCTGAAGATTTTTCTGATATTTCTCATCAACCCAGACGCCACCGCAGTTTAGCAGAAATTGAAAGCATGATTGATGCGGTGGTAGCGAATGAGGGAGAACCGCAAATCGTGCAGTTGAGTGGTGGAGAACCGACGCTTCATCCAGAGTTTTTTGAAATTATGGATCTTGCCAAAAGCAAGCCAATTAAACATTTAATGATTAATACCAATGGCGTACGAATTGCTAAAGATAAAACTTTTTGCAGTCGCCTGAGTCAATACATGCCTGGTATAGAAGTATATCTGCAATTTGATAGCTTTGACGTAGAAGCGCTAAAAGACTTGCGGGGTAAAGATTTGCGTAGTGTCAGAGAAATGGCGATCGCGAGCCTCAATCAATATAATATTTCTACAACTCTAGTAGTCACCCTCAAAAAAGGGTTGAATGACCAGGAAATCGGCAAAATAATTGAGTATGCTTTGCAACAGCCTTGTGTACGCGGCGTAACGTTTCAACCAATCCAAGCAGCTGGACGTTTGCAAGGCTTTGATCCCAAGCGAGACAGGTACACTCTCACCGAAGTACGCAGGTCAATTTTACAACAAAGTCCTTATTTTCAACCAGAAGATATTTTACCTGTTCCTTGCCATCCCGATTGTTTGGCAATGGCTTATGCACTCAAAGTTAATGGTAAAGTTATACCCCTGACTGGGTTAATTAATCCTGAAAAGTTTGTGGAAGTTATGCCCAATAGTGTACTTTACGAACAAAATCCAGAACTAAAACGCCACATTTTTGAGTTATTTTCCACTAGTCATTCACCCAGTTCTGCGGCTACATCATTAAAGCAGCTTTTGTGTTGTTTGCCAATGTTGCCTGTTCCAGAAGGAATTACCTACGCCAATATTTTTCGGGTGATGATTGTCCAGTTTCTTGATCCCTATAATTTTGACGTGCGTTCTGTAAAGCGATCGTGCATTCATATTGTACACCCAGATGGAAGAATAATTCCTTTTGATACTTTTAATATGTTTTATCGCGAAGGTAGTACGGGGTATGATTTGGTTAATAATAAAAGATTTAATTTTGGCAATTAAGGAAGCTGCATGTCGAGAAGAAACGAATTTTCTTATGTGATCGGCGGAATTTTCCTAGTCTTGGGAATGCATATTATTGCAACTTTGATTTTGAGTATTCTTGCTTATATAGAGTTAAGACTAGCTTCTCAATATAACATCAGATTTTTTCAGATAATATTTATATTCTATTTTTTTGGGATTGGTATCACTCAAGTTGTATATATTATTCCTGTGCTTTTGCGACTGAAAAGACAAGAAAAGTTTGCATCAATGAAGGGGGTTATTATTGGTGCAATTATCACAGCTTTACTTAATGGTGGTTGCTGGATTTGGGTTATAAGTTTAACTTCATAAGTTTATGTTTGAGGCTATTATATAGCAGTCCATGGAGGAGTTGTGAATATTGAGAGAATCAGCTCCCCGATTTATTTAAGAAGTCGGGGAGCTGATTGTTTACAAATGATTTAGGAATGCTAGAAAAATCAAGAGGAAAGAGGAGTTGATTTTAAAAATCTGATAACTGTTAACTGTTAACTAATAACTGTAAACGCACCCTTGTAAATGATTAATCATTCGTCAATTTGGCCAAGACGACGGATATTAAGAATATCACTCATTTTTTTTATTTGAGTAAATATCTGTTCTAATTGAGAGCGATCGCAAATTTCGATCCCCAAATCAATCAACGCTGGTTGACCAAATGATGTTTTGACATTTGCATGGCGGACGTTGATTCCTTGGTCGCTCAAGCGTGACAAAATATCTTTTAAGACTCCGACTCGGTCTAGCGCTTCAATTTGCAAGTTAACCGCGTAAGTCTGAGGACGACTAGTATGTTCTAATGCTTGGTTCCAACTGACTGGTACTAAGCGATCGCACTCTGCTTTTTCCAAGTTGTGACAACCTTGGCGATGGATGGAAATTCCTCTACCCCGTGTCACTACACCAATAATTGCTTCGCCGGGAATGGGGGTACAACATCCAGCTAAGTGATATAATAATCCCTCGACGCCGACGATAGGAGAATCACTAGCGCGGGAAGTTGTGAAAGTTGCCTCTCGTAACAAGGCGGCGGCCTTGGCTGTGGTGGGTAGGTTTGTGGTATGATCTGGCTCGCTAGCAACAGGCTGCTGTGCTTTGACTATTTCTCGCCAACGGTTAAGTACTAAGTTGAGTGTGATTTCTCCATAACCCAAAGCTGCGAGTAAATCTTCTGTGGAGTGGTAATTACATTTTTCTGCTACCGTCTGCATTGGTTCGGACTTCAAGAGATTATCAAAACCTGTTCTCCCAAGTTCTTTTTCTAATAATTCTCGACCACGAGCAAGATTCTCTTCCCGGCGCGATCGCTTGTACCATTGTTTAATCCGGTTTTTGGCTGCACTTGTCCGAATAAAGTTCAACCAATCTAAACTAGGATGACCGTTTTTGTGAGTAATAATTTCGACGATATCCCCATTTTGTAAGCGCGTCGAAAGTGGCACCATTCTACCATTTACCCGCACTCCTGTACAGCGATTTCCTACTTCGGTGTGGATGCGATAAGCAAAATCTACTGTTGTAGAGCCTGGTTTTAAAGCAATTAAATCTCCTTTGGGAGTAAATACATAAATATCTTCTTCAAATAGATTATCTTTGATGTTTTCTAAATATTCTTGAGCATCTTTTAAATCACTTTGCCATTCTAATAACTGCCGCAACCACGTAAATTTTTCATCCGATGCAGTTAGATTACTATTAGAACCACCAGTTTCTTTATATTTCCAGTGAGCAGCAATACCATATTCTGCTACACGGTGCATTTCTAATGTCCGAATTTGCACTTCTAAAGGTCGTCCCCAAGGCCCTATAACGCCAGTATGCAATGACTGATAACGGTTAGGCTTGGGCAATCCAATATAATCTTTAAATCTACCAGGGATTGGACGAAAAACATCGTGAACTACTGCTAAAGCACGATAACATTCGTCATTTGTCTGGACAATAATTCGCAGTGCTGCTAAATCATAAATTTCGTTAAATTCTTTATTTTGCCGTTGCATCTTTTGGTAAATACTATAAAGATGCTTGGGACGTCCATTAATATCAAGACAGCGAATTCCCGCTTCTGCAAGTCGCGATCGCAATGTTTCGGAAATATTTGTCAATCTCTCTTCTCGCGCTGTGCGTTTTTCCGAAACAAGCTGTTGAATTTGTCGAAAAGATTCCGGTTCTAAATACTTAAATGTTAAATCTTCTAATTCCCATTTAAAACGCCAAATTCCTAAGCGATTTGCTAAGGGAGCAAATATTTCTCGCGTTTCTGTAGCGGTGCGACGGCGTTTTTCTTCTGGCATATATTCTAATGTTCGCATGTTGTGTAAGCGATCTGCCAACTTCACCACAATCACGCGGATATCTTGGGCCATAGCCAAAAACATTCGCCGAAAATTTTCGGCTTGACTTTCAGTTTTGCTTTTGAAATTAATTTTAGAAAGCTTGGTAACACCTTCAACTAAGCATCTAACTTCTGAGCCAAAACGCTGTTCTATATCTTCAATTGTAACATCTGTATCTTCAACTACATCATGAAGAAATCCAGCTGCTATCATAGCTGCACTACCACCTAAATCACGCAGCATTCCAGCTACAGCAATTGGATGACAGATATATGGTTCTCCTGATTTGCGGTACTGACCGTGATGCAACTGATAAGCAAACTCAAAGGCTCGACAAATCAAACTTGTATCATAGTATCTTCGGTCTTCTTCCGTTGCGGCACTGTCTGTCGGCGGAGTACGTAAACAACTTTCTAGCCATTCTGGAAGAGTTATATCAATAGGGTGGTTGACAATTGTGCTGCTCATCATAAAATATAGCGGGGCTGGAGATAATTCGGTGGTTAGAGGCAGGAGTGAACACAGTTAACGAAAATGTCATCGAAAAACTATATTGCTGCTGACACGGCGGAGGAAAAAGGGATCGCAAGATGACTGCTCAAACAAAAAGCTTGTGGCAAATTATCCTGTATTAGGTGTCAAGCATAATAGTCATCAGAGTCAAATGATGCCAAATCAGACTCCAAATTTAATATTTTGGAGTCCATCACTAGACCAAATGTTTAGAAAAGAATATTGTATAGGAAAAATTACTTGACATTAATAGTATCTTAATTAGCACTGAATGTCCGTCAATCAAGAGAGATATCACACCTTCGTAGTACTATTAGAGCAACTCCGCTCACAAACAGCAACTCACCAAACAGATGCACAGCAACTGCGACAGCATCTTTTGTCTTTACAACAATTTTTTCAGCAACAGATTTTACCTTTAGCAGAGGAAAAAACACGAGAATTATCCTATAGGACAGAGATGAGTAAGCAACTGCGACTATTGGAAATTGACATCATGTTTTTTCAAGGTGCGCGACAAGCTGCTACTGCTGCTGATCGACTCAAAACCATTAGCGATCGCCTCACAATTATCATCGAATACTGTCAAGCAATTCTGCAATCAGAAGCACCAGAAAAGTAATTTAGTGCTTAGTGCTTGTTGCTGGTTGCTGGTTGCTGGTTAGTTGCTAACAATTCTTCTTGTCCTCCTTGTCCCCGATCCTCCTTATCCCCAGAGGAAACCCCCCCTTCCCCAATCCCCTCTACAGCAGCTAACACATCGCGTTGATTAATCAGGTAAATACTAACTAAAGTCAAACCAACTCCTATCCACTGTAAGGGACTGAGGATTTCTTGCAGTAATAGATTGCCAAATAATAAGGCAAATACAGGCGTGAGAAAAGTCAGAGAACTGAGACTAGTAAGATTACCGCTAGAAGCAAAATAGAAAAACAATGCATAGGCGATCGCGCTGCCAAATACCGTAGCATATCCTAAAGCTGCCCAGTCTGAGGGTACAAGATTCTGCCATTGTTGGGATTCTGTAAACGATGAAATCGCCCACAATGGTAAACCACCTATAACCATATGCCATCCTGTAGCAGTGACGGGATCAGTATGACGGCTAACAAAGCGGATCATCACTGTACCCACCGCCATACTCAACGCTGCTAACAGCATTAACCATTCGCCACTAGCAAACAGAGAATTTAAAAGTGGGAGAGTCGGAGAAAGCAAAAATTCGGGAGTGTTGTCAGACAAAATACCTAAAATCAGCTGATCAGGTAAGCCAATTAAACTGATCCCCATCACACCTAATAAAAGTCCTAACCATCCCCACAAACCAATTCTTTCCTGAAATAGCCACGAAGACATTAAAGCAACTGCTAATGGTTGCGAGTCGATCATCACTGATCCCAACCCAGCACTAGTTCTGACTAATCCCTCAGCCAAAAAGCCTTGAAATAAGGCCCCATCCACCAAGGCGAATAAAGCAATCCACAGCCAAGCAGTCCAGGTTTTGGGTTGGGATCTCCCCATAAAAGCGGCTGCTATTAAAATCAGCACCCCTGCTGGGACTATCCGCACCCCCGCCATAAACAGTGGTGTTGTGTGGGAAATTACTCCTTTCATCGCCACCATCGCCGTTCCCCATAAAAAGAAGGGTGCGATTAACAGTAGAGGAGTTAAGGGAAGTCGAGATGCACTGAATTTCAGCTGCATGAGATTGCTGACGCCTTTGTTTTACAACTGCATAAATTGCTTTACCTAATTTTACCTAATTATGTCTTTTTGTGAAGGAAACAATACTTAGTATAATAAGGCAAAAGTAAAAAGGCAAAAGTAAAAAGAAAAAATGCTTAGTTTATTAGCTTTTCGACTATTTTAAATGGTTGCTTTATTTACGCCGTGCTGTACTAGTTTGTAGTGTAGACGCTCATAGGAGCGTCTACACTACAAACAAAACATGAGAATTGTATGTGACACCTGCATAGGTCTTATGCTTATACTTAAATAATTACTTAAGTGCGAAAAGCATGAATAATCCTACTAAAAAGATTTCACCTGCACTCTTTTCTTTAACATTAATTTGCTTTTTCTTACCTTTTATTACTCTTTCTTGTCGTCAAGAACCACTAGTTACTTTAAATGGAGTTGAACTCGCAACTGGCAAAGAAATTCAATCACCAAGTATTTTTGGAGAACCAGCAAAAAAAGAAAAAATACCTGGTGAACCTTTAGCTGCACTGGCTTTTCTTTCCGGGGCTATTGGTTTAGGTACTAGCTTTCTCAAAGCTAAAAAAAGTGCTGTGATCCCAGCAGGGTGTGGAGCCGCAGGTTTTATTTTATTACTAATCGTTAAATCTAAAATTGATAATGAAATTCTCAAACAAGGACAAGGTTTAATTCTTGTGAATTACAGCTTTGGATTTTGGTTAGCCTTTTTCTTTTTCATTTGTGCCACTTTGATCAATATTTACATAGCTGTTCAAGAACAAGATGAAAATAAGCTAGATTCTACAGATATTAATTGATATTGCAGTACTAATACCATTTCCATATGAAGATGCATAAAAAGAACCCCACCGCCTTCGGCACCTCCCCTTACCAAGGGGAGGTTGGGAGGGGTTAAAATAATGTGTAACTTCATATTTAATTGGTATTAGATATTTCTGTCAAAGGCTGGTAGTACGGCTAATTGATAATGCTGCAAGATGTCAGCGCTAATCATGGCTTGTTAAGGTAGAAATGTTAATTAGTTCCTGCTTTTTAGTTAAACGCATAGCAATTCCTTTTTCATAGTAAGCAGCTTCATTAATAAAAATTGGATAGATTATTGAGTCTCCTTTATAAGTAATTTCTTGACCATCAAAGCTGAGAAATATTGGATCGCCAGGATGAAGAGGTTCATAATCTCGAAATTGAAGCTGGGGATGGATCATCGCCTGAATTTCTCCGAAATTATTTCTGGGATAGTCTATAGTTCCGATATCTTGATAAAGTGTAAGTTCGTCATAAGTTTCGGGAATTAGATTTTGGTTATATGCTTCTAAATAATCCAAAATTGTGTAAATCAGACTCTCTGTTTTGAGAAATAAATCTGCATTTAAAACACCCTGAGCTATAGGCCCAACTTCAATCACAAAACCACACTGACACAGGGATTTCAGTAAAGAACTTGCTTGATTAGTTGATGATAAACAAACTTTGACTAGAGGATTGATTGCGCTCAGATAAGCAGACAATTGTAGACAAAAGGGATTTTTGTTACCTATGATGATGCTCAACCCCATGTTTGCTGTTGTACTGTGCAAATCTAAAATTACATCTACTTGGGGATTATCTTTTGGCCCTAGTATTTTATTGATAGCTTTTGCTCGAATATCTTCATAACTCGAAAGTGTCGAGTTTTGTAAGTCTTGGCTGAGGAAACAACGATTCAAGTCTTTGTCAATATAACGCTTACCTAGTTTGAAAGCTTCGGGGTTTGCTAGTAAAGTTTGAGTTTCAAAGCTAGTTCGCCGAATCAAATGGGGAAATTGCTCAAATTTTTTGAGTAGATATCCCCCTGTAAATTCGTTTCCATGAGTTGCGCCAACAATCGCAACTTGATTGATTTGATTCATAATAGTGATTTTAGTGATTTATATTATTTTCGTTATTACAAGGATTTTCGTCATACTTTTGAACATGAAGAGACCGTAAATTTACGGTCTCTGGTGAGTTTAAATGTCAATCTATTTGTCTTATCCGAGCAGTATTACACTCTGCGGAGATTTTAAACATTTGGGATGCTTCCCTTGCAAGTTGAATTAGCCTCTATTTTTGAAAGATTCTAGCCATTGTTGGACTTGTTCTCTGGCTATATCGCGAGTTCCTAAACCAAAAGCAAGAGCGATCGCCACTGCGATCGCACCGAGTAGCAAGCCAAAAGCAAGATTAACAATATCGGGTGCTACACCGATTTGTTGCAGCGCCATAGCAGAGACTAGCGCAATGATAGCAATCCGCGTGATTTGACCTAAAATCCTGGCTTGGGGATTACCGGAACTGGTAATAATGCTAAAAGCAAGATTCGCTAGGTATAAACCAATCGCAAAGATAATTACTCCAGCCAAAATCCGCCCCAGTACAACGACAATACCAGTTACTAGTGCTGTCAGGGCAGGGATATTGAGGATATTCACTGCTGCTACAGTTGCAAACAGCATGATACCAACTAATACAATAATCCCCGCGATTTCCGAAGGTGTGCGGCTGATGGGAGTTGGTGCTGTAGGTTCTTCTTGGGGAATGACAATTTGTCTTGTGGGTGTTGATAGACCTAAGACAGACAAAATATTGTTAAAACCTATACTGGTCAAAATGTTAGTGACTAAATCTGCCACAAACCGTCCCAAGAAATAGGCAAGAATGAGAATGGCGATCGCTGTAAAGATTGCGGGAAGTGCATTGAGAATTTGCTGCAACATGGCGATCGCTGGTACGGAAATCGCTTCTATTTGCAGAGTATTCAATGCGGCGATCGCTACAGGAATCAAAATCAGAATATAGACAATTGTGCCAATAATTCTGGAAAGAGGTTGAGTTCCCGCAGCACGGGATAATCCTAATTGAGTTCCTAAATTGTCGATTCCTGTTGCTGCTAGTAAATTCGTGACAATCCGTTGTACAACAGTCGCGAGAAACCAACCAACAGCAGCAATGATGATTGCACCGAGAATATTCGGTAAAATCGCCAAAATCTCTGTCACCAGTGCTTCTACTGGTAGTAGCGCTCGTTGTAACCCCAGAGTATCTAGTATTGGAATCAGAAATAGTAAAAAGATGAACCAATACAGAGCATTACCAATGGTATCACTCAGAGGTAATTGATTTTGAGCAGTAGCATTATCTTCTGGTGCGTTTAAGCGTTCGTCTATTCTTAACGCCCGTAATCCTCGAATTGTGATGAGTTTAACAACAGTTGCTACTAACCAAGCAACTCCTGCAAAAATCAGCGCCCCTACGAATCTGGGTAAAAAGTCACCAATCTGACTGAGGAAAGTATTAAGCGGTTGGGAAGCAACCCTTAACTCCAGTGTGTCTAAAACAGCAACTAATGTTAGCAGTAAAATGCCCCAAAACACCAAGTTAGAAATCAATTTTTCTACTTGGGGAAGTTGGCGACTGTCTTCACGTCCAATTACGCCAGCAGCAATGCGATTATCAATTTGTGTGCGGTTGAGGATTCCTCGCGTCAGAGCAGCAACCCCAGCAGCAATCAACCAACCAATCAACAAAATTGCTACTGCTCCCAGTAAACGGGGTAGAAATGCAACTATTTGTTGGAAAGAGTTCTGCACATAAGAATTGAATCCTGCGTCTTGTTGTGATGGGAATGTAGGTGATTGTGCTAAAAATGTTTCCACCCTAACACACAAACCAGTTCTCATTACTTGGGTTATATTTTGCCAAGTTATATTCATGGTTTTCCGGTATTAAAGTAAGTTTGTTCCAGAAAACACTGTAGATGCTCTTGGAGTAAATTGCCCTTGACAATTCTACATTCCAGCAACTTCGTAGTGTTTTACATTTGAATTTAATTAGTCAATTTTACAGGTAATTGATCTCAACCGTTATTTCAGAATTTTTATTTTTTTTAATTTAAAAAAGCAAACTAAAATATATATCTCTTAGTAGTTGACTTGTATTGACAAATACATAGTATAGTAATTGGATCATGGAAATTAAATTTTTCTGAAATATTAATAGCTATATGGTTATTAGTTGTTTTTCCGACGCATATTTCCACAATTCTTACTTTCTGATTTTGCGTTAATGTGAGTGCAGATATAATTAAAAATAGAGTGAAATATCTGCAATGGAAGTTTTTGAACAATCGATAGATATTAATACTTCAGCAGCAGTAGTTGAACGCTGTATTAGCGATCGCATTTTAATGCACCGTTGGCTCAATCCTGCATTGCGTTGCGAACCTGTAGGCGAATGGAGTACTGATGTTGGTAGTCGCAGTCGATTTGTGATTCAAATACCTGGGATCAAACCGACTTTAAATAGTGTTGTGATTGAAAGACAACCAGGTTTGATTGTTTGGGGGTTCGAGGGTTTTTTCAAAGGACGCGATCGCTGGGAATGTCAACCACAAGCAAAAGGAACACGCCTTATTAACCGCTTTGAATTTGAGATACCTAATCCCCTAGTTAGTTGGGGTTTTAAAACCTTCGCCGAAACCTTGACAAAACAAGATATGCAAGCTCAGTTACGCCGACTTAAACTTGTAGCTGAGGGGATAGGGGATAGGGCAATACGGTTCGGTTAAGGATTTTTCGCATGATTTGGGAATGTAGAGACGTTGCAGTGCAACGTCTCTACAGGGTTTAAATGCCAATCGATTTGTCTTATCCGAACCGTATTGGGGGATAGGGGATCGGGGATTGGGGATCGGGGATAAGGGATTGGAGATCGGGGATAAGGGATTGGAGATCGGGGATTCTCCAGAGGAGACGCACTCGCGTTCGGGGATCGGGGGACAAGGGAGACACGAGAGACAAAATAATCTAAAATCCATAGACGCGATAGCGGCTTCTCAAAGAGTAATCTAAAATCCAAAATCCGATGATTATCCTCTTCCAAGCTGAGTTAACAATCGCCGAATCATGTATGCATCTTGGGCTTCTGGGGTTTTGACTAGATAGGTTTCTAAGTCGTTGGCTGCTTGGGAAAAGCGACCGAGTTGATAACATAAAAGACCGCGATCGCGTAACTCTAACGCAAAACCAGGAAATAATAATAATATCCTCTCTACTGCTGCTAAGGCTTTTTCTAGTTCCTGTTTGTTCAAATATATATATTTGAGATTTGTCAACATCCTTGCCAAAATTTGTTTATTTGTCACTGCTGCTAAAAATTCTGGTTGCAGAGTCACGGGATGCTGATATATTTGAGTCAATTTTTCTTGACAATCTTGGGGAAATAAAACCTCACCGTTGTTGAAGGTATCAACAAAAATTTCAATATCAGAAATGTTAGGACGAATGAGGAAATGTCCCGGCATTCCTATACCTATCATGGGAAAATCAATGCGTCGGGCAATTTCTAGATATATTAGCGCCAATGTAATCGGAATTCCCAGACGGCGATCGATCACATCATTTAAATAGCTATTACGGGGGTCATAATATTCTTGTTTATTTCCCGCAAATCCTAAATCGTTATAGAGATATTGATTAATAGTTTGGATAATTCGTAAAGGATAACGTTCTGCTGAGAGGCGTTCTTCTAATTCTGCTGCCATTGTATCCAAACTATTGATATATTCTTCTGGATCTAGGTTAGGGTATTCTTCTTGAGCAATATATAAAGCTGTTCTTGCTAAGTCTATATACTCATCAGGCTGCTGAATTTCCTGGTAAAAATATTGCCGCGCTGACGAGATATTCATAAGCTTATGCCGAGTATTGGTTTACAATTTAGAGTTTAGCTTAAACGGGCAGAAGCCCCACACTGTAATCTTCGATTCAATGCTGGGATGAATATAAATCAGTTAGTCTGCTTAAGCAGACTTGAGCTATGAGACTGCGATTGAAATCGCAGGCGGGTTTTTTAAAATTTGCACTTTTGCGTCTATGGGTGAGATTATATTTTGTGAGAATCCAAAATCCAGAATTGATATGATCTTCGGTACTACCCAACCAGAATCACCTGATAACAAATGGCGTCGCCAATTAGATCAATTTGTGAAAGCACATCAGCAAGAATTAGGCGCGCTAGCTTGGGGTTTGTGGTTAGAAAATGGTGACACTCAGGGTACTATCGGTATTGATTTGCAACCTCAACCGCATTTTGTTTATTGTCCGAAAGCAGCCATAGAAAAATTAAATGATAATGTTGAGAATAGGCTTCAGGAAGTTCTTGGAATCATAGAACATTATCAACCAGAAGTTGAAGTTGTAATGGTTGGTGTAGGTAAAGAGCAAATCAAGCTGATTCATTTTGAACCACAACCAGCACCACCAGATTGTTTTCAACAAATTGGTCAGGATGTTGATAGTTTATTGGATATTTTGGAAGAACTTTTAGTACAACAATTACAAGAATGAGGGTCTTCCACGTAGCCGTTTTTTTGTGGACAATGCAAATGAGACTGCGATTGAAATCGCAGGCGGGTTTTTTGAACTCGCTTACTCGAAGATTCCAGTTTCAACCTAGAAATTTCTCGTCGTGAACTCGAAGATTCCAGTTTCAACCTAGAAATTTCTCGTCGTGAACTCGAAGATTCCAGTTTCAACCCAGAAATTTCTCGTCGTGAACTCGAAGATTCCAGTTTCAACCTAGAAATTTCTCGTCGTGAACTCGAAGATTCCAGTTTCAACCCAGAAATTTCTCGTCGTGAACTCGAAGATTCCAGTTTCAACCCAGAAATTTCTCGTCGTGAACTCGAAGATTCTAATTTAAAACCCCAATCCCCAACCCCAATCCCCTTCCCCACCAATAATGCGTAGTTAATCTCTTGATTTTTGAGCAGCACGCATGTAATATTACTCACAAATAGCCAAAATTACTATAAGCCGACCGACTAATAGTAGATTTTATGTAAACGGGGTAAATCGAATGAATTCGTGGCAGCGTGTTATGACAAAATCAAGACAAACCTTATTAAAAATCATTGGTGGGGTGAGAGTTAAATCAATTAAAGGTTTTCTATCACTTGCTTTGGTTGGGGTGAGTCTAAGTGTGGCGATCGCATCCTGTTCTGCTGGCAGTAATGGCAACAATACTGCTGGTAACTCCACAACAGCTAGTCCTGTTTCAGCCGCCAACAACAAGCAAGATGTCGAAGTAACTCTCGTTTCCTTTGCCGTTACCAAAGCTGCTCACGATGTTATTATTCCTAAGTTCGTAGAAAAATGGAAGCAAGAGCATAACCAAAACGTTACCTTTAGGCAAAGCTATGGCGGTTCTGGTTCCCAAACTCGTGCAGTGATCGATGGTTTGGAAGCAGATGTAGTTCACCTGGCGCTTGGTTTAGACACTCAAAAAATTGAGAAAGCCGGACTGATTGAACCTGGATGGGAAAAAGAAGTCCCAAATAATGCGATCGCCTCTAAGACTGTTGCTGCCCTCATCACTCGCTCAGGTAATCCCAAGAATATCAAAACTTGGGCAGACTTGGAGAAAGGTGATATTAAAGTCATTACTGCTGATCCTAAAACATCGGGTATTGCCCGTTGGAATTTTCTCGCCCTGTGGAACTCAGCCATTAAAACAGGTGCAGGAGAAGAAAAAGCCCTCGATTTTGTTACCAAAATCTACAGCAATGTACCAATATTAACAAAAGATGCCCGTGAAGCTACTGATGCTTTTGTCAAACAAGGTCAAGGAGATGCCTTAATCAACTACGAAAACGAAGTAATTCTGGCACAACAGAAGGGTCAAAAAATTGATTATGTGGTTCCAGATGTGAATATCTCCATCGACAACCCAATAGCAGTAGTAGATAAGAACGTTGATAAGCACGGTACTCGTGAAGTAGCAGAAGCTTTTGTTGAATATCTCTTCACTCCAGAAGCACAACAAGAATTTGCAAAATTGGGATTCCGACCTCTAGACGAAGCAGTAGCCCAAAACAAAGAACTCAAAGCGCTTGCCGATAAATATACAAAAGTCAATAATCTGGGAAATGTTCAAGACTACGGTGGATGGGCCCAAGTGCAAAAGAAATTTTTTGCAGATGGAGCAGTTTTTGACCAAATTCAATCCAATATCAAGCGTTAGTCAAGGAGCATGGGGCATGAATCAGTTAACAGTTTAATTTGATAACTGATAACTGATAAGTCCCTATGTCCTCCTTGTCCCCTTTCCCCAATCCCCGAACGCGAGTGCGTCTCCTCTGAAGAATCCCCAATCCCCATGACCGTATCCTCTCCTTCATCACCACCTCAACAAAAAGCTAGAAATAAGACTCCAGAATGGAAGAAGTTTTTGGATCAATTTTTCCATCTTCCTTGGACATGGCGAATTACCTTGGGATATCTAACAGTGATGTTAATTATCCCGATCGCTGCCATGTTTTTGAAAGCAGCGACTAAATCTCCGGCTGAGTTTTGGCAAATTGCTACTAGTCCCATTGCCTTGTCAGCTTATACTGTAACTTTTTTAACAGCTTTGCTGACAGCTTTGCTCAATGGTGTTTTTGGTACTTTAATTGCTTGGGTCTTAGTTCGTTATGATTTTCCAGGCAAAAGATTTATTGATGCCACCGTGGATTTACCCTTTGCATTGCCAACGGCAGTAGCAGGTTTAACACTAGCTACAGTCTACAGTGATAATGGTTGGATTGGTTCGCTGTTTGTCCCCTTTGGGATCAAGATTTCTTTTACTAGTTTGGGTGTAGCAGTGGCGATGATTTTTATCTCCCTGCCTTTTATAGTACGAACTGTGCAACCTGTACTTCAGGAAATGGAGAAAGAAATCGAAGAAGCTGCTTGGTCTTTGGGTGCATCCCAATGGCAGACTTTCTGGAAAGTGATTTTACCACCCTTATTTCCCACAATTTTGACAGGTGTAGCTTTGGGTTTCTCCCGTGCTGTTGGCGAATACGGCTCGACGGTGATCATATCTTCCAACACTCCCTTTAAAGATTTGATTGCACCTGTATTGATATTCCAACGTTTAGAGCAGTATGACTATTCCGGTGCAACGGTAATTGGCGTGGTGCTACTAATGATTTCTTTGCTGATATTGCTAGCAATTAATTTCTTACAAAGTTGGGCAAGAAGATATGACACAAAATGAAGAAACCTCTTTTCCACAACCTCATTTTCATACAACAGAAGCTAACCCTAATAAACAAAAGCCAACCAAAACAAGGAATTTTGTTCCTGTCATACTAATTGGGGTGGCGCTGGGATATTTAGCATTGATGCTATATATTCCTGCTGTCAACGTTTTTTACCAAGCATTCAGAAATGGAGCTGGGCCATTTCTTTCTAATCTGACAGAATCAAATTTTCTGAGTGCAGCCAAATTGACAGTATTATTGGCTTTAATCGCTGTACCAGTAAATACCATATTTGGTTTGTGTGCAGCTTGGGCGATCGCTCGTCACAAATTTCCTGGTCGCACTTTAATTTTGAGTATCATAGACCTACCCTTTTCAATTTCGCCCGTCGTCGCTGGTTTAATGCTTGTACTACTTTACGGACGAAATGGGTGGTTTGGGGACTGGTTGCAAGAACATGGAATCAAAATTATTTTTGCTTTTCCTGGGATGTTGCTGGCTACAGCTTTTGTCAGTATGCCTTTTGTAGCACGTGAAGTAATTCCAGTGCTAGAGGAATTAGGAAGTGATCAAGAAGAAGCTGCACAAACTTTAGGTGCAAACAGATGGCAAACATTCTGGCGTGTGACACTACCCAATATCCGTTGGGGTTTGCTTTACGGCTTAATTTTGACCAACGCCAGAGCAATGGGTGAATTCGGCGCGGTTTCGGTAGTCTCTGGAAACATCGCTGGTAAAACCCAGAGTTTACCTCTATTTGTAGAGGATGCTTACAAACAGTATGAAACAGAAGCAGCCTATTCAGCTGCTGTAATCCTAGCGCTGCTAGCAGTTGTAACTTTGGTGTTGAAGGGAATTTTAGAACGGAAAACAGGAATCAAATCAACAAAGGGTCATTAGTCATTTGTTATTTGTTATTTGTCATTTTTTAGAAAAAAACTAATGACTAATAACCAAGGATCAATGACTGATTAATCAAAAGTAGAATAGGAGAATTCAAATATGGTTTCTCACAATACCTTCACCAGTAAACGAATTCGCGTCAGAATTCCCAAAGATTATCGTCAGGAACCTGTTATATCTCATTTAGTTTCTGACCACTGTCTCACAGTGAATATCTCTGCTGCTATTCTCGGAGCTAATGCAATGGGTGATGGTTGGTTTGACCTAGAGTTACAAGGAACACCTGAACAAATTGATAGTGGGCTGAATTATCTTCAAGAATTAGAACTGGAAATTTGGGAAGACAGCAACATAGGTAATTGGTAAATAGTTGTTTGTTAGGGGAGCATCCCAAATGTTTAAAATCTCCGCAGACTGGAAGTCTGGGGCTATACAGACATAGACGCCCGTAGGGCGGCTTCCCGTTCGCCATCAGGCGTTCCCGCAGGCTAGAATTAGATCAACATCAATTGCAAATTGAGCGTAATAGCCATCAGCACGACGTACCAACTGCCATTCTGATAAACTAAAACCCCTACAATTTTTACATATTGTAGGGGTTCTTATTTGGTGGCGGGAAGTGGATTTGAACCACTGACCTTCGGGTTATGAGCCCGACGAGCTACCAGGCTGCTCTATCCCGCGTCGCTTCGTCTTCCCTAATATAACACTATATTTTGAAAATGTGCAACTACAAAAAAGATAATTCTCCAATTACTTCTAAACGCTTGTATTTACCCAGGTTCATAAATTTTTCTGATAAGGCTTGGGCAACACTAGGACTAATCCAGCCCATCTGCTGAAGCAAGTGAATCGCAGCAGCATATTTTGCTCGCTTGGCTCCATCTATGACTTTAATTGCCAGTCCCATCCCTTCACCGAGTCTACTAACACATTGCACTCCTTCGGCACCAGCTTTACTTATCAGCTCTCCTGGAGTTAAACGCATCAGTTCGGTGTCAAATTCTCCATTTCCTGCTACCATCGCGGGGTGGTGAGTCATGGCTCGGACTATCCGCTCCATATCCAAATTACTGCGAGAAGCTAGTTGAGCATACAAGTACCCCATTTGCGCGAGTTGCATAAGATATGTGGGGGCGCCGCAGTCATCATGAGCACTGATAAATTCTTCAGCTGGCATTTTTAGCAATTCTGCTACTTTGGTAATAATCAGCTGCTGTACAGGGTGTTTGCGCTGCAAGTAGTTGTTTAAAGACCAATTACACTGCTGGCATACGGCTAGCATTCCAGCATGTTTACCAGAGCAATTGTATTCTAGGGGACTACGCTTGCCTTCTGGAGTTGGACACTGTAAAGCTGAAGGATCAATATCAGCCCGCCAGAGAATATTAAATACTTGCCTGACTTGCTGAATCGTGCCTTTGTGGGAACTAATGATGATTGCTAAGTCGCGATCGCTCAAATTATAACGTTCTAGCGTCCCTGTGGTAGTGACAGCTAGAGCCTGAAATGGTTTGAGGGCTGAACGGACAAAAGTGGCGGTTTCAGCATTCCCAGCAACCGACAGCACTCGTCCCCGTTCGTCGCATACGACAGCTTGGACTATATGCTTTGATTCTATGATGCCTTCGCGCAGTAATCTAACTTCTAATGTGGCAGCTTGGGTTCGTTTTCCCATTGTCATGGGTAGTTATCTATGGTGATTTTGTTATGTGTCATTAGTCATTAGTCCTTTGTCATCTATCCAAAGTAAATTACCAATGACCAATGACAAACGACTATTTAAACTAAGTGCCAAACTATCGTACCAACAACGAAGGACACAGCCAAGCCAGCAAAGGTAATTTGTAACCGTTTGATGATTGGTTTAATTTCATAGCTAACAATCAAGCGATCGCGGTTTAATATTTCCGGCGGTTTTGTCCACGTTTGGCCGTCGTACCAGCCGGATTCTTCATAAAAAATGATTGGACTGGTAAGGCGATCGCGTACATAAGACCAGCCTAAGTATAAGCGTAGCAGTGCCAGTACTACGCCGATACTTCCTCCCGCAGCACCAGAGAGAATAAACTGCATCGTATACTTATGTGGAGTAAAGCTTGCTGCTGCTACTGGTGCTGCTACTAGCCAAGATAATCCCCAGACCCAGGCTATTTTTGTGATGTAGTCACCCCAGTTTAAGGCGCAATCGCTAAACAACCAAGAAGATTTTAACTCTTCATATTCGTTGAGTGGTTGTTGCTCAGTAGGAACTGGGCAGTTGGAGATTGAAGACTTGATCATGTTGATTTACCCCCACCATCGTCGGATGTTGGAAACTCGACACGTTCTGCATGACCCCAAAATGCTTCTAAATTATAAAATTCACGCTCTTTTGGCATCATAATATGGACGATCATATCGCCGTAATCTAGCACTACCCAACTTCCTTCAGATTTCCCTTCTACTCGTAGGGGAGATCGTTGCCATTCTTGTTGTACTTGGTCTTCAATTGCTTGAGCGATCGCTCTGACCTGTACTCTGGAATAGCCAGTCATAAATGCAAAGTAGTCTGCTAGATAAGATACATCTGTTACTTTGAGTACTAAGATCTCATCTGCTTTCCGGTCTGATGCTGCTTCAGCAATGGTTGCGACTACATTTGCACTGCTATCGTTGCTATCAATCCGTGTAGATCCTGCTAGACCTTTTTGAACAGTAAGTGATTTGAATGGAAAGTTGGCTTGGAAATAATCAGACATTAAACCTCAGCTGCTTTTTTGTGTCTTGACAATTTTTACAACTACTGACAAATGAGCATTTAATTGCAACTGTACACGAGCTGGTTTTTTTGAATACTAACAAAAAAACGAGAGTCTATACAGTTGTTGACAGAATTGCCTGTTTAGTCCTTGACTTTTGCATAAACCAATTGCGAGTGGCGATCGCCCGCGGATGAATCAGACTAGGGGTTTCTAACAAAAATTTGAAAGTGTAATCGCAGGTTAGCCAAACAGCCCGTTCGAGATTCTCAAAACTTGTTTTTCTTAAAGCTTCTAATTGAGCAGAGTCACCCCGCCCTGGTTCCAGAGTATCTGCTAAAAATACGATACAAGAGAGTTGACCCATGCCTGGTCTACCCAAAGTGTGATTGGCGATCGCTTGTAATATTTCTTCATCTTGTACACTAAAAGTGTCTTTGGCAACGATCGCACTCACATCTGCATGTAACAGATGTGGTGATGCTACCAAAACCTCGTCTATTTCTAACCCTGCAACCTCTGCCATCTGCAAAAGTTTTTGAGGTTGAAAATATTTTGCCAAATCATGCATTAGCCCAGCCGTGGCAGCTTTTTCTCGATCCAGATTATAGTTTTCAGCTAACTCCACAGCCATTTGTTCTACCCTGAGAATGTGGTTAATCCGCGAATTTGGAACATTCTCAGCTAACCAGGCTAAGACTTTTTGGCGCATAATCACTTGATACCCAAATAGAGGATTGTGGCAATCAAAATAAAAACATTTCAAAAGATAGATACTCTTATTGTAACGAATCTCGTCAGTCCTCAGTTTTAGGACAAGGGGGAAGAAATCGCCTTGAGTAAAAAAATTTAGATAATTTATTTTTTGGAATTACCTAAATTCTCTGCAAAACTTGCTTTGAGTAAAAAATTTATGTTATACTCGCAAAAGTGCGGACGTATAGCTCAGTTGGTTAGAGCGCTACGTTGACATCGTAGAGGTCACTGGTTCGAATCCAGTTACGTCCATTTATTGTCGATAACCAAATTATTTGACCACTTGACTTCCAATACCTTGGACGCATTCAGAAGGCAGAAGGCAGGAGGCAGAAGGCAGAAGGCAGGAGGCAGAAGGCAGAAGGCAACCCACCCTTAAAAGAGTGGGATTGAAACAAGGATGTTTTATACCTCGCTGCAAGCAGTCTCAGTATAATTATTGATTTTGACTGGGCTTTAGACCCAGAACTAAAGTTTTAATTGACACTCCCAACCTTCTGCCTTCTGCCCTCGACCCTCTGCCTTTCTTGTAAGTGAAGTGTGCGATCGTTCTTACAATATCAGTATAAGGGAAAAGGTGGAGCGATCGCTTAATTATTATGACTACCGTTTCAAGGTGGGTGAGAAGTGCTTATAGATATACGGCGCGCACTTCCACACAGTTACCAAAAAAGTAGTGAAAGCGGAAAGCAATGCTCGCCTCTTCCCCTACTTTACGATGAGCATTATTATCTCAATAGATTTATTTACTTTCTAGCTTGTTCCTCATTGTCAGTAATTACACTTTCTGTAACCACTCAGTTTCTTGTGGTTCTTGGAAAAGGGATGTACTCAAATAGCGCTCACCGAAACTAGGCTGAATCATCACAATTAATTTGTCTTCATTTTCTGGACGCTTCGCCACTTGAATCGCTGCATACAAAGCTGCACCAGCAGAAATACCTGATAATAAGCCTTCTTCTCTTGCTAAACGACGACCATAGGAAATCGATTGCTCATCTGTGACTTGAATCACTTCATCCACTAAGTCTGAACGGTAAATATCTGGAACAAATCCAGCACCGATACCTTGAATTTTATGCGGGCCAGGTAGACCTCCAGTTAATACAGGACTGTTAGCTGGTTCCACTGCGATCGCTTGAAAACTTGGTTTACGTTGTTTGATTACTTCCGCTACACCAGTGATTGTTCCACCAGTTCCAACTCCTGCTACCACAATATCTACCTGTCCATCAGTATCTTGCCAAATTTCTTCGGCTGTGGTTTCTCGATGCACCTTGGGATTGGCAGGATTGCGAAATTGCTGTAACATCCGAGCATTAGGTGTTTGTCCCACTATCTGTTCAGCCCGAGCGATCGCACCCCGCATCCCTTCTACTCCTGGTGTTAACACCAGTTTTGCACCATAAGCTCTCAGCATAGCTTGTCTTTCTTTACTCATGGTGTCAGGCATAGTCAAAATTAAATCATAGCCCTTAGCAGCTGCCACCATCGCCAAAGCAATACCCGTATTCCCAGAAGTCGGCTCAACTAAAACATTTTCTCCTGGTTTGATCCAGCCAGCTGCGGAAGCAGCTTCCACCATACTCACCCCAATTCTATCTTTCACAGATGCAGCTGGATTCATACTTTCTAACTTCACCACAATCTGAGCTACTGCTCCCGAATTTTGGGGAATTTTATTTAACCGAACTAAAGGAGTTCTTCCCACCAATTCTGTAATATCATCAGCAATCCGCATCTAAATTTTCCTTTAAAATAAAGTCTGTATTCAATATACTACTGTTAGTCGGTAGGCTTTTAGCCTTTTTATTAATAAACCAAAATTAAGTAAGTTAGTGATCAATGGTTATTGGTCATTTGTCATTTGACTTTGGACAATTTACTCTGAACGATTGACTATATATATAATTATGAAATTTGTATCTGAACCAGCGATCGCTGATAAAATTCGTAAAATGAACCAACGGGTAAAGTGGCAAGATCCGTTGGTTGTGCAACGTAGCATAGATCAAACTCGGCTAGTATTAAATGACGATCAAGCCGAGGAACCAGAATTTTCATTTTTAGTGGTGGGTGATAGTGGTTCCGGGTCACATTATACATACAATCCCCAACGCCAAGTTGCAGAATTAATGCTTCCCCATCGTCAGGAATGCCGCTTTATGCTACATACTGGCGATGTGATTTATTTAGTAGGGTCAAGCGAGTACTACCAAAAAAACTTTATTGAACCTTACCGGGAGTTTATCTGTGGAGGTGAGCAACCCCAGGGTATTGCTTACGACCAGATGATTTTTGAGTTTCCCATTTTACCCGTACCAGGAAATCACGATTATTATGATTTGCCGCTTGTGTATGGATTAATCTCTTTAGCTACATTACCTTTACGTAAGATTCTCGGTAGTAAGTTGGATTTGGATGTTGGTTGGCATGGTTCCAGACAAGGTGATGCTTATGCACAAGCCTTTCTGGATTATTTAAAAGCTTTCATGCTCCCACCAGATTTGGCGCGTCATTTAGATACACACTACACAGCTAAAACTGATACTGGCCGATGTCTGCATTATAAACCGGGAATTTTTACCCGTTTACCCAATCGTTACTACACTTTCCGCTATTCTGGCATAGATTTCTTTGCTTTAGATTCTAATACATTCAACGATCCATCACCACTGCCAGCAACACAACAAGGAAAAATTGATCGCCAAATTTTGGAAAAGCGTCGTGTTGAGATGGAACAACAAAAGCAGGAAATTATGGAAGCTTCAAACCAACTAGATCCTAATGATCCTAGTGAGGCTGAACAACTGGATGATTTGCGAGCAAAATTGTCACAAATAGAAGAAATTGTTGTTGATATCGACAAGCAACTTGCTGCTGACCACAAAACAGTAGTAGATACTGAACAGCTAGATTGGCTAAAGCAGCGATTAATAGAATCTTGGTACACCAAAGAAGTGCGAGGAAGAGTAATTTATTTTCATCATCCTCCCTACGTTACTGAAGCAACTAAATGGAATCAGGGACAAACTTTGGCTGTGCGCGATCGCCTGCGTGATGTACTCAATGGGGTAGCAGCAGAGATTGGTTCTCTGGCTGATGATCGTCCTTTAGTAAATTTGGTATTGAACGGTCACGCTCACTGTTTAGAACATCTACAAACAGTCGATACAGGTCACGCTGACAGTAATATCAACTGGATTGTTTGTGGTGGTAGTGGTTACAGTTTGCGACGCCAACGGACTGAGGGAACAGATTTATTAGAAGATCAAAAATTAGTAGCGCGATCGCATTTATTTGTAGGTCGCACAGGAAAGGGTTCCCAAAAACACCGACCATATTCGTGTTTACGTATCGATGTCAAGGATGGTTGTCCTCCCAAATTTTTTGTTCGTCCTTTGGTTGTCGAACGTTATCAGCGTCACTGGTGCGATCGCCAAATTCAACCATTTACTATTTGACTCCAATAAAAAGCGATGAGTGAGAAAATTCTCAATCATCGCTATTACCTTCCTGAAAATTAAATTCCCAACTTAGCAACACTAAAAAAACTAAATTGCACCAGGACCTTTACCCCGCTTGTCAGCTTCCATTGTTAATTCGCCTTGCTTATCTTCGTTAATTTCGGTTAATTCTTCAACACGTTCTGCTGTATCTTCTTTTGCTTCTTGACGCGCATCACCTGGTACGTCGTAGTACATTTCTGGTTCAACAGCGTAATTATTTAATAAACCTTCTTTATCTACAGTGTAGCCATCTGTGGTACGTATACTTTCATCAGGATGAGTTTGATCATCTGTAGACGCACTGGCTTCTCTTTCTTCTGTAGGTTTTGTTTTGAATAAGTTTCCTTCTCTTTCTTGACGTGCAGCAGTTTCAGCAGGGACAATATGTGGATCGTATTTATTTTCGCGAACGCGGTCAGATGTATCTGCTCCTTTTTTATAAGCTTCATCAGCCATAATTTATGTACTCCTTTAATTAATCTGTTTTTAATCATTCAATCTAAGGACTATATTAGTTTTTTAGTCAAACCAGTCAAACTACCTAAAGAAGTGTTTAGAAAACACAGAAAAATAATTTTATCTGTCTAAGGATATATATTAAACATCTTGTACAAATATTTTTAGTATCGAGTTTGTAGTAAGAATATTACTAACCCACATTCCGCACTTCAAAATGTAGCGCAAGAGATTACATGGTGATTCCTGAGTAGAAGTAAATAATAATACACATAAATATTCAGTAAACCCGCATTTAGAAATAAACCTGTGTGACGAAGA
>JAESGT010000003.1_pt1 | contig 135076 bp, 113 predicted proteins | sample 9266261 | NCBI WGS metagenome assembly JAESGT01 (sample SAMN15741584, study PRJNA653494) | algae metagenome | isolation source: Pelatocladus maniniholoensis HA4357-MV3 and co-occurring heterotrophs from... | place: USA: Maniniholo cave near Haena, Hawaii | collected 2009-07-28 | reverse complement strand
GGGACGGGAAACCGTCTAGTTAAGAGTCGAAGAAGCAAGAACAGTGGTGGAGAGGCACGGATTCATCCTGCCTCGTAACATCATTTGAGAATCCCTGCGGCTTTAGTCCAGGGAGTACGTCAAGAAACGGGAAGCTTTAGTAATAGGCATCAATCGATATCCTTTGCTGAAAGATAAACCAGCGAGTAAAGCACGACATCTTCTGACACCAGCAGATGATGCTGAGGCAATAGCTCAAATTCTGGAAAAATACGGTAATTTCAAAGTGCGGCGATTGCCTGCCTACAATCAAAATGGGTTGTGGCAAGTCGATCCAAACCCGAAACCTCCGGTGAGAGTCAGAGATCTTCAAGAAGCAATATCACAGCTTTTCTGCCCACCCGACAGCAGCATTCCCGACACAGCATTGCTGTTTTTTGCCGGTCATGGTTTGCAAAAGCATCAAGGTAGGGTGCTTGAAAGCTTTTTAGCTACCAGTGATGTTTGTCCCCTCAACGACAAATGGGGTGTTTCCCTCGACTGGTTACGCGAACTGTTGCAGTCAAGTCCAGTGCGACAGCAGATTGTCTGGCTCGATTGCTGCCATAGTGGGGGGCTGCTCAATTTTACCAAGGCAAATCCAGGTAATCTCGGCAAAGTTCGTGATCGGTGTTTTATCGCCGCCTGCCGTTCTTTTGAGGTGGCTTATGAAGAGAATAATGGCATCCTCAGTGCTGCGCTACTGCAATGTTTGAACCCAGAACAGCACCCAGATGGCTGTGTGAGTAACTACAACCTCATCGATTTCATCAATCGGCAGTTGAAAAATTCCCCCCAACATCCTATTTTTCACAACTCTGGTAGCGAGATTATCTTAACTGGCAAAAGAGAAAAGATAGACCGTGCTGTTCTGTTGGCAGGTGTGTGTCCTTACAAGGGACTAGCCTGCTTTGATTTTAATGACGAAGACCCCAAATATTTCTATGGACGGACAGATTTAACAGACCAATTGCTGGAAAAAGTGCGGCAAGGAAATTTCTTGGCTGTGCTGGGGGCTTCTGGGAGTGGCAAGTCTTCGGTAGTCAGAGCTGGGTTACTGCATCAGATACATCTGGGACAGCGCTTAGGAGGTAGCGACTCTTGGCTAATCAAGATTTTTCGACCCGGTAAACATCCGTTTCAGCGTTTAGTAGAGGCATTTGTTGACTCAGAACTAACAGAGGTTGAGCGTAGTAGCCAATTAGCCCACATCAAGAAATTGTTTGGGGAATTAGGCACTACACGGGGGTTAAAGCGTCTGATTATGACTGCTAAAGCTGCTCGTGTGATACTAGTGGTGGATCAGTTTGAGGAAGCTTTTACTCTATGTGAGAACCTCAGAGAAAGACAACTTTTTTTTGAGAGTTTGCTGGGTGCTTTAGAGCAACTAGATGGTAAACTCTGCCTGGTGCTAACAATGCGGGCAGATTTCTTGGGTAAGTGTGCAGAACATGAGTATTCCGGATTAGCCAGCAAAATTCAGTCGAATTTGGTGATGGTGAAGCCGATGAATCGGCAAGAATTAGGGCAAGCCATCACCGAACCTGCAAACCAAGTAGGTTTGGAAGTGGAGCGAGAACTGATGGAACAGATGCTTGCTGATGTGGAAGGTCCAGGCAGTTTGCCGTTGTTGCAGTACACCTTGACACAACTGTGGCAACAACGCCAGATAGATCGTTTAACACTGAAAAGATATACCCAATTGGGTGGAGTAAAGGAAACGCTGCAAAAGCGAGCCGACGAAATTTATCACTCCCTATCTACTGAAGAACAAAAAATCACTGAGCGGATTTTTCGCGAGTTGACGCAGTTGGGTGAAGGAACGGAGGATACACGTAGGCAAGTTCTGAAATCGGATTTAGTCACCTCTCCTCAATCGGCAGAGATTTTAGAGCGGGTACTCCAAAAGTTGGTAAATGCCAGATTAGTAGTGACTTCACAATTGCGACAGCGAGGAGAAAGTGACCTGACGGTGACGGTAGTGGATGTGGCTCACGAAGCACTCATTCGTCATTGGTCAAGACTACGCAGATGGGTGAATGAAAACCGTGAGGTTGATAGAATTGCACGCAGGATTAAGGCGGCGGCTGAAGAGTGGCAAAGTCAAGGGAAGTCTCAAGATTACTTGCTGTCTGGGGCAAGATTGGCTGAAGCTGAAAATTTCTTCGAGAATTATGCTGACCAAGACTTACTGTCGGGTTTAGACCAGGATTTTATCCAAGAAAGCCAAGCAGTTCGCGATCGCGCTCTCAAAGAAAAAGAAGCACAGATTGCTGCCTTGGAACAGGCGAATGCTGCCTTAAAACGAGAACGCAACCAAAATAACCTGCTCAACAAAGCCTTTAGAGTAATAGATTTACTCCAAAGCAAGCCTGTCGATGCTTTAGTTCTGGCAATCCAGTCAACTGGTCTAAATCTAGCGCAATTGCCAGGGAATCTTCTTGATCAAGTCAAGGCAGGCGGAGTACAAGCCGCAGAATTAGCTCGAGAACAAAATGTTTTCAGAGGTAATCAAGCTGAGGTAACATGCGTCGCTGTTAACCCTGGCGATTTGATCGCCAGTAGTAGTAAGGAGGGTACAGTCCGGTTGTGGGACACTCAGGGCAACCCGATTGGCAAACTCATTCAGGGGCATCAGGATTCTGTCTGTGCAGTTACCTTTAGTCCAGATGGCAAAACCCTTGCTAGTGGCGGTCAGGACAAGACGGTGCGATTTTGGGACACTCAAGGCAATTTGATTGATCAGCTTTTCCCCAAGCATAAGAAAAAGGTGTCTTTGCGACCAGTTCTTTTGCTTCTTAAACATTGTCTTAGTAACTGGCTAAGCACTATTGGCTGGCTAGTGGTTGGGTGTTGGCTCAATTTTTGCTATTGGGCGATTATGAGTTTAATTCTTGAGGACAAGCTTCTTAACCAGTCTAAAATGGATGCAATTCATGAGCAAATGCCTAAGTGGTCTATTGAGCAGATTGATTCGTTTTCTCTCTGTGTTGTGCTGGTTCTGACGTTGGGCGTTCTTTGCTGGTTGTCCTGGTCTTTGTTTAAAATCGAGGGTGCTGTCACTTCACTAACCTTTAGCCCCGATGGTAAGTACATCGTCACTGGTCACCAAGATAAAAAGGTGCGGTTGTGGAACCTGCGGGGTAAACTGATTTGTGCGCCTTTTCAAGGTCATCAGAGTGATGTGACATCGGTCGCATTTAGTCCAGATAGCAAGGAAATAGTCAGTGCCAGTCAAGACGGAACTTTGCAGTTGTGGAATTTGTGGGGAAAGCCCAAGTACAAATCGCTTGATTGGGGTCACGTTGTCACAATCATTTGCTTGACATTTTTTTTGGTATCACCATTTTATCTGTTGTGGAGATATTTCCGACCGGGTAAGCAGATTGGTCAACGCTTCCAAGGTCATAAGGATGCTGTGACATCAGTCGCTTTTAGCCCAGATGGGCAATACATCGTCAGTGGAAGTGATGACAAGACGTTGCGGTTGTGGGACAACCAGGGTAGACTAATTGGTCAACCCTTTCAAGGACATGAAGGTGCTGTGACATCAGTCGCTTTTAGCCCAGATGGGAAACACATCGTCAGTGGTAGCCGCGATCGCAAAGTGCGGTTGTGGGACATCCAAGGCGACCCAATTCGTCAACCGTTACAAGGGCATGAGAATGACGTGATGTCAGTTGCCTTTAGCCCGGATGGAACATATATTATCAGTGGCAGTAGTGACGGGACAGTGAGGTTATGGGACATTCATAGCCACGCCAGCGAAAATTGGGAAGATTATCTGCAAGTGGCGTGTAACAGGTTGCGTTACCATCCCATCCTCAAAAATCCTGAAACAGAGATGGCAAAGCAAGCGTGTAAAATTTGTCAACAGTATGTCTGGAAGGGGTAGTGGGTAAGCAAGCACCTGGGTATAAAACTGCTTAGAAAGCTCTCACCGTTTCATTCCTGAACTAATCCGTTCAGTTTAGTATTTTTGAGAATTCGCCAACGGTATCCGGATCTTGGCTCAATACCTAGTTTATTTATGGGGATTTTCCTGTTAAGAGTTCCTTATTCCCAATTCCCTTTTAACGCAAACAACGTATTGCTTCTAACAATCCTCTAGCTTTATTTAAAGTCTCTTCGTATTCTTTTTCTGGTTCTGAATCAGCTACCAACCCTGCGCCAGCTTGGACATATAGTGTACTATTCCGTAGAACCATTGTGCGAATGGCGATCGCAGAATTCAATTGTCCTTCAAAATCATAATATCCATATACGCCGGAATAAACGCCACGCCGACTCGGTTCTAACTCATTTATAATCTCCATTGCCCGAATTTTGGGTGCGCCGCTAACTGTTCCAGCTGGGAAACAAGCTTTGAGTAAATCCCAGGCTGTTTTACCAGGTGCTAATTTACCTACTACATTGCTGACAATGTGCATCACATGAGAGTAACGCTCAATTACCATTAACTCGTCTACCTTCACCGTACCGCTTTGGCACACACGCCCCAAATCATTACGCCCCAAGTCAACAAGCATAACGTGTTCGGCTATTTCTTTGGGGTCTTTGAGTAATTCTTCTGCTAAAGCTATGTCTTGGTGAGTTGTTTTACCCCGTGGGCGAGTACCAGCAATGGGACGTACTGTAGCCAGTAGATCTCCTTGTGGATCGCGTTCGGCTTTCACCATCACTTCGGGACTCGAACCAATAATTTGCCAATCCTGGAAGTTGAAAAATGACATGTAAGGAGAAGGATTAATCTGACGCAGGGAACGATACAAAGCAAAAGGATCGCCTGTGTATTCTGTTGATAAGCGCTGGGAAATTACTACTTGAAAGATGTCCCCGGCTTTAATGTATTCTTTTGCCTTTTTAACGCTGTTACAGAATTTCTCGCGGGTGAAATTACTCTTATACTCCTCGACTCCCCCTACTTCTGTTACTCTGTTACTTCCTGGAGGATTCCATTCTAATAAAGTATTTTGCTCTGATAAAGGCAGAGATAACTTATCGATCATTCGAGTCACGCGATCGCTAGCCTTTTGGTAGGCTGTTTGTAAATCTACATTTGGATCACGCAAATCGGCGTAAGCAACAGCCCAAATTTTCCGCTTAACTTGGTCAAAAATTAACAGATGGTCTACCTGCATCCACACACCATCAGGAATATTACGGTTATCTTGTGAATGAATTGGTACACGCGGCTCAATCCAATTGATTAATTCATAACCCCAAAAGCCAAATAAACCACCAATTCCCGGTGGTAGTTGGGGTAATTTGACTGGACAAAAAGCTTCTAAACATGTTGTTAAAGCTACAAATGGATCACCTGTAAATACAACTTGTGAACCATCACGATGCATTTGAGTGGTGCGATCGCCCCTGACTTCTAAAATCCACAGTGGGTCACAACCCAACAAACTATAACGCCCGATATTTTCTCCACCTTCTACCGATTCCAACAAAAAACTATAAGGTTGTCCAGCGCAAACTTTATACCAAGCAGAAACAGGTGTATCTAAGTCTGCTACCCATTCTTGATATACCGGGACAAAATTACCATTTTTAGCGAATTCGGAGAATTGAGAGAAATCAGGGAAAATCATATAAATCAATCAAATAGAGGGAATAGGGAACAGGGAAATGGGAACAGGGAACGGGTGCGGATTTTCTCTGATCTCTATTCCTTGTTTTCGTATCTATCAGGTGTAATTAATTTTATTTAGGCACTTATTTCGACAATTGAACTAGTACTCAACCACATTCATTTTGATGAGTCGCGGATGCTCAGATCACCGACTTCACAGAAGAAATCGGGGATCTCAATACCCCTCACAATCAATGTGGTGAACCACCAGTTCTACCAGTGGCTAGTCGCAGGGCAGGATAGGTTTTATATTTTATACTTCAGACACTTAATATTACTCTTGTCTTTAATTTTTAATTACTGTCAGAAACAAATAGCAGGCTTGTTAGCAATATAGGGCAGACGCGGAGAATAAAAGACGTGGCGAAACGGAGAAAGTTTTAGTAGAAACATTTTCCCCGTATCTCCGTGTCTTTGGTTTACCGTGTCTGCTTATATAAGTGACTTTCCCTAATTCAGTATTGATTAAGGAGCGTCGTAGGTAGCTGTGCCACTGAACTTGACTTTAGAAGGACTGGGATTTTGACCGATTCTGCGATCGTTGTAACGTACTTTCTCCCGACCTTGGTTGACTTTCTCAGGGAAGACACCATCAGCCGGATGAATGTATACCGTTTCGCCGTTAGGATAAATCCGGTAAATTTTGTAATCTGTGATTTTGAATTTCCGGAGTTGGCCACCTAGAGCAATGCATTGCTCTTTACGAGCTAAATGTAGCAAGTTTTGTCCTTGCGACATAACGGCAGCGCCACCTGTAGGCATTTCAAAGACTTGCTCTTTTGGGCTAGTCCAAGTGATAGCGTACTTCTCTTCGACTTCTGCTTTTTTGAGCAGACCGCCAGTGCTGCCGCCAAATTTCGGAGTTTGTCCAGAAAGTGTTTCTGCCATAAAGCGTCTCTCAACGTTTTTACGGCATCGTAACACCGCTAATGGGGACATATGGCGATTGTGTAAGGAACTGTAACAGTTGGTCAATTGGTTATTAGTTCTTCACAAATGACAAATGACAAATGACAAATGACAAATGACAAATGACAAATGATTATTGACTTTTGACTCTTGATGGTCTGTGTTCCTGACTTCCCTCAACAATGGGTATGGTGAAATGAAACTGACTACCCTGGTTTTTACCCTCTGATTCTGCCCAAATTTCACCTCCCCAGCCATTGACAATTTGACGGCATATTGCTAAACCTAAGCCTGTACCACCTGTGCTACGTCTGAGCGCTCCCTCCTCCTGATAAAAGCGGTCAAACACAATTTCTAAACGATTAGGTTCAATACCTCGTCCTGTGTCTACTACAGTAACTTCGACCATTGGAGTGTCGTTGTAAACGGCTTTGATGGTAATAAACCCATTGGGGGGTGTGAATTTGCAAGCGTTGTCTACGAGTTTGGCGATGACTTCGACCAACCAATCACCGTCAGCTTTGATTAAAGGCAGGTTACGTGCCAATTCTGTTGTGATCTGGGGTAATTTTTCATCGCTTGCCAAGCGAGTGCGAAGACGACTTAGAGCTAAATCCACACACTCTTGCAAGGTTAGTGATTCGGGATGCCATTCTACTCGCCCACTTTCTAAGTTGGAAAGCGTGAGGAAATCTTGGATCAGCTTTCGCATCCGTTCGGAGTCGGAAAGAGCGGTGTTTAGCATTACCTGGCGCAGTTCTAAGGGCATATCTGGTTCAGTAGCTAGGCTTTCCAAGCACACCTGAATTGTGGATAGAGGTGTACGCAATTCATGGCCTGTGATGGCGATCAGGTTGCTACGTGTACGGTCTAGGGCTTCTAATTGTTTATTTAGTTCTCCAAGGTTAGCGTAGGCTTCGGCTTGAATGAGAGCGGCTCCGATTTGAGTGGCGATCGCTTTTACTAAATCTAATTCTCCAGGATGCCAATCATGGGGAGTTTCACCACAATAGTGCAATTCTACTATGCCCAATAATCGCCCTTGAAAAAGCACTGGTTCCATCAGCCAAGAGCGAATGCCATATCTCTCTACAATCTGCCACAGCGCTTTAGAGTTAATTACCCGCGAGTCGTTGAAAGTATCGACAACCCGGACACCTTCACTCTGGATTACTACTTCTTCAAACAGAGGATTGTTTTCTAAAGCCCAAGTTTGTCCCAAAAAAGACGAAACACCGGGAATTAAAAACTCGTGTTCAATTATGGCTTGGGCATCTGTAGCTTGAGCGCGGTAAATTAAACAGCGACAAGCTCCTAAGTTTTGTCCTAGTTCTTGGGCTGCTACTCTGAGAATTTCGTGAGGATCGAGCGATCGCCTAATTGCAGTACTAATTGAGTTGACTAATCTTTCTTTACGTGCTTGGGCGGAGATCGAACGATAGGCTTTATGCAATTTGTATTGACTCGCTTGCAAATAAGTTACCAAACGTTGCACAAACGGATCAGTATCAATATCGCAAGCGTATTCACTTAGTAATTGCTTGGCTTTGGCATTATTCTTACGCTCTGCAATGCCAAAGCGCTGGCGTGCTTGCTCGATTTTATCTCTTAACTCTGGTCTATAAACTAAAATCCGCTTCAGCAAAAGTTCGGCAGCTTTAAGGCTGACTCCCCGTTCCGCCGTCCAAATTCCCTCAAATCTCCGCGCCGCGTCCATATCTAAACCAGGAGTTAATTCTCGTATTTCCCTATTCTTAGCTAAAGAACCAAGACTTTCCCGACAAACTAAACAAGTAGCATAGTTTTGGGCTATGACCACCAAATGCCACTCTTGGCTGAGAGCATCATCTGGCTCAAAAGCGACCTTTTCGTAAAATTCCGAGCTGTTAGTAAAATCAGTTTCTGGTGCAGATAATACATATATCTGATTACTTCGCTGGGCAAGTCGCTGATAGCGATGAGCTTCTTGACGATAGAATCGCTCTCTTTGAAAGCTAGCAATTACTAAAGGCTGCTCTAGAGTAGCAGCTAAAACTTGATCTTCCATCGCATGGGATAACGCCGTTAGCGATGCTTTGAAGTATAGTTGGGGCCGCAGGTTGGGTATAGCCTGTAGCAAATCACTCAGCACGGAAGTTGAAATGCTCATGAACGTCCTAAAAGAGCCACAATCTGGACATGATTCACGTCACAGCTGCATTGTACAAATTACAACGGCCTTTCAAATCAAGCATTTCGTTGCAATATGTAAAGAATGGTGAACACTGCCAGCAGAGCGACGCCGTAGAATGGGTGAGAACGCAATCACAAAGAAGGTGGTGGAGACGGAACAATGAACCAGATTCATTGCTGAGAAACTCAAAAACTCAATCAAAATAATGATATGAAAGTTCCTGTGTTTCCTGTTTATCTATGCAAGTTTTGAATTTATTTTAGAATTATAAAGATTTGATAATGTGACTTTGATGCGTTTTTGCCCACTAGCTAAATGTGATTATCATTTATTTTTGGTTGCATGGCTCACAAAGTTTTGGCCACGCGTCTTTTTTTCTGTTGACGCTGAACTGAATCTGAAAAATATAGATTTTATACGGAATACTGGCAGATGACACCGGATATATTGATGACACCGGAGAGGATTTTTCTGGATGGAAAAACTTTTGTCCCCGCAGAACTACTACCTATACCTGAATGGCCTTGCGTAATTAGCGAAAAAGCACAATTGACGCTGACTGTTAAAGATGATGATTTATTTTTAGTTACAGATACTCTAGGTAATATTTCTGCGTGTTCGCTCACTGATGGCAACCCTAGTATGGGGTTATTTTGTGCTGACACTCGATTTTTGAGCCGCTTAGAGTTGCAGATTGATGGGCGATCGCCTGTGTTATTAAGTAGTACTGCTGATAAAGGTTTTTCACTGTCAGTTTTATGTACTAATCCAAGAATCGATGATCGCCTCCAAGCTGATACAATCGGGATTCGCCGAGAACTAGTCCTGAATGGCGCACTTTTTGAGGAATTAGAAGTCTCGAACTATAGCACAAGCACAATCAATTTTCAACTGAGTATTAGCTTTGATGGCGATTTTGCTGATTTATTTGAAGTCAGAGGCTTTGGCAGAGAAAAGCGAGGTAAGCTTTTGCGTCTGATTGATCCGACTTTTGAGGAAGATACAGCAGTTTCCCTGGATGGTGGCTCGCCTCTCAAAATTCATCCTGCTACATCCGACGATAAATCTTTAACACTGGCTTATCAGGGTGTAGATACTTTGGTGATGGAATCTCGGATTAATTTCCAGCATAGACTACCAGACTCTTTCAAAGGTTACACAGCAATTTGGCAGCTAGAGTTAGCATCCCACGAAAAACAAAAATTGGGCTATCGAGTCCATATGCTCACAAATAACAAGCCCAGTTCTACTGTCAGCCCTCCAGTTACTTTGGGTCAAGCAAAAGCTGCTGAGATCATGGAAGAGCAAAACTGGGTGCAACAAATTACACGTATTCGCACAGAGGAAAAAGGTGCTGTCAATCGTGTGATTGAACGCGCTGAGGAAGATATGTATTTGTTGCGCCAGTCTTTTGGAAAGCATAAAACTGTGTCGGCGGGAGTACCTTGGTATTCGGCGTTATTTGGCCGGGATTCTATCATCACTGGTTCTCAAACCTTAATGTTAAATCCCGAAATCGCCAAAGAAACTCTTATTCTCTTATCTCAATACCAAGGCAAACTTGAAGATGAATGGCGCGACGAGGAACCAGGTAAGATTCTCCATGAATTACGTTTGGGAGAATTAGCCCGGTGTCAGGAAATCCCCCATACTCCTTACTACGGTACTGTTGATGCTACTCCTCTGTGGCTAATGCTATACGCCGAGTATTATGTGTGGACACATGATACAGAAACTTTAGAAAATCTGTGGCCGAATGCATTGGCGGCGATGGAGTGGATTGATCGCAACATCAAAGCAACTGGCTACCTCAGCTATCAACGTAAATCCAGACGTGGTTTAGCTAATCAAGGCTGGAAAGATTCTGGTGATTGTATTGTCAATCGTAAAGGTGAATTAGCTAACGGAGCGATCGCTCTTTGTGAAGTGCAAGGTTACGTCTACGCAGCCAAAATGCGCTTGGCAGAAATTGCTAGAATGAAAAAGCGCTTAGATTTATCAGATCGTTGGCAAGAAGAAGCCAGAAATCTTAAGCTGCGCTTCAACAAAGATTTTTGGATAGAAGACCAAGATTTCTGTGCTTTAGCTTTAGATGGAGATGGTAAACAAGTAGACAGTATCACCTCCAATCCTGGTCATTGTCTACACTTGGGTATTTTTACACCAGAAAAAGCTTACAGTGTGGCAGAACGCTTGCGCGCACCTGATATGTTTAATGGCTGGGGTATTCGCACCCTCAGCAGCTTGTCACCTGCTTACAATCCGATGGGATATCACATTGGTTCTGTCTGGCCCCATGATAATTCTTTGATTGCGATGGGATTGCGATCGCTCGGTTTAGTCGATCAAGCCTTGGAACTTTTTGAAGGTTTATTCGACATGACTAAAAAGCAGTCCTATCATCGCCCTCCAGAGTTGTTTTGCGGTTTTGAGCGTATCACTGATGATAGTTCTCCTGTACAGTATCCAGTTGCTTGTACACCCCAAGCTTGGGCTACTGGCAGTATTTTTCAGTTGCTGCATATGATGGTGAATCTAGTTCCAGATGCACCCAACAATTGTTTGCGGATTATCGATCCTGCGTTACCAGAGTCGATTAAACGCTTGTCACTGCACAATTTGCGAGTCGGACCCACTATCCTTGATTTAGAATTCGAGCGTTCCGGTAACACCACAGCTTGCCGGGTCGCCAAGAAACGCGGTAATCTCCGGGTAGTAATTGAAGCATAGAGAAGAACTGAAGGGTTAGGGACTAGGTTAAGGAGTAGGAACTAGGAACTAAATCCTTGCCTGACCCTGAACCCTGATTCCCAATCCCTACCCTTCCTCTTGACTTTCTCTTTTCTGTCCTGGTGAAGATTCGTAAAGAGCATCAAGTTGTTGACGAGCATCATCGACATTGATAGAACGCATTACTAGCAAGGGTTCTTTTATTAGATTGCCAGAACTATCTAACAATTCTGGATGAGGCGTGAGTCCCGTCCTTGATGATACATAGGGATAGTTCCCTTGGTTAGCCATTGACGAGTACCTGGCTGGATAACTCCGGTCTCTATCAAAACTGAACATAATCAAATTGCGAATTAAATTGCCAACAGCAATAAAAGCAAGCATTGTAAAAGCCAGAATATAAAGTAGATGTAACATCGGGTTTTCCTCCAGGGGCAAAATTTTTAAAATCATTTGGGACAAAGACTTGTTTCGCCTAGTTTTAATTGAAAACTATGGCAAACTACCAAAAACTCTGTTCCTACGCCTATGTTTGCGGTCTTAATTGGAAAATCAAAAATTAAGTGTATTATTAAGTTACATGAATCACTTAAGTAAGAAATGTTGTTAAAGGTTTTCTTCGTTTCTGTTATTTATATCCCGTCTTGTTGTGGTGAGTTTGCATGTTCAGTACGGAAATACATCGCCACTTTCCAGCATTGCGATAACAATTGATGCCAAGGCATTAAGGTTGCCATATCAATCCCAACTTGTCCTTCTGTTGCAGTAAACAGCATCTTGGCTGTGTTCACCTCTTCTTGGGCTTGCTTGACTCGCTCTAGCAAAGCAGATTGCTCCTGGCTACTCAGAAAATTCAGTTGCTCTGTTTCCAGCAAGTTGCGCGATCGCGTAAACCAATACTGAAAATCTTCCAACAGTGGTTGCAAAACTGTCTTAAGCAACTCAGCCTCTGGTAAATTTGAGTCTCGCATAATTGACAAGCATATTTCTAACTTTCTTACTAATATTAACGCTATTTACGATTCTTAACATTTAGAATATATCACCCATAGGTTACAATTTATAAAAAAACTGTATTTTATATTACACATTAATATTATATATAGATGCAAAAGTTTTTGTACATATCCTTAGGGCAGATCAAAGTAGAATAATTTAAATATTTTTTAAGTATTTAGGGAAAATAGAAATAAGATTAAGTAATAAAGATTGAAAACATAAAACCTCGAAAATTTATATAAAAACTCATCTAGGGATCAGGGATTAGGGATCGGGGATCAGGGATTAGGGATCGGAAATTGTTTAATTATTATTTTTATTAATTCTCCAATCCCCAATTCCTCAATCCCCAATCCCCAGAGGGGACCCCACCTGCCCCTTATCCCCAAAGGGAACCCCTACCTTCCCCAATCCCCAATCCCCAATTCTCTCAAGGTCGCTAATATATATGTCAGTCCTCTTAGTCGAAAATTACCCATAAAATAATTACTTCGCCAATGGATCAGCAGCCAATGTCGCTTTCTGAACAATCCAATCCATCAGAACAAGCAGAGAAAAAAATTTATTTACCACGCACTAGCGAATCAGAAAACTTAAAAAAAATTCGCCACACCACATCTCACGTCATGGCGATGGCGGTGCAAAAGCTGTTTCCCAAGGTACAAGTTACAATTGGTCCGTGGATTGAAAACGGCTTTTACTACGATTTTGATAGTCCAGAAGCATTTACCGACAAGGATCTCAAAGCCATCAAAAAAGAGATGGATAAGATTATCAATCGTAAACTGCCAGTGACTCGCGAAGAAGTCAGTCGAGAAGAAGCTGAACGCCGGATTAAAGAAATTAACGAACCTTATAAGCTAGAAATCCTAGCCGATATCAAAGAAGAACCGATTACAATCTATCACTTGGGTAATGAATGGTGGGATTTGTGTGCTGGACCGCATGTGGAAGACACTAAGCAGTTAAACCCAAAAGCTATTGATTTAGAAAGCGTTGCTGGTGCTTACTGGCGTGGAGATGAAACCAAAGCACAGCTACAGCGCATCTACGGGACTGCGTGGGAAAACCCAGAACAGCTAACAGAGTACAAGCGGCGTAAAGAAGAAGCACTACGACGCGATCACCGTAAATTAGGTAAAGAACTGGGTTTATTTATCTTTTCCGATTTAGTAGGGCCAGGATTACCATTATGGACACCCAAAGGAACCTTACTACGGAGTATTCTAGAAGACTTCCTCAAGCAAGAACAAATCAAACGCGGCTATCAGCCAGTGATCACTCCCCACATCGGTAGAGTCGATTTATTTAAAACCTCTGGCCATTGGCAGAAGTATAAAGAAGACTTATTCCCGATGATGGCAGAAAATGAAGAAGCAGCAAACCATGAGCAAGGCTTTGTTCTCAAAGCCATGAATTGTCCTTTTCACATCCAAATATATAAGAGCGAATTGCGTTCTTATCGAGAGTTACCGATACGGTTGGCAGAATTTGGTACTGTCTACCGCTTCGAGCAATCTGGGGAATTGGGCGGTTTAACACGGGTACGAGGCTTTACTCAGGATGATGCTCACATATTTGTGACCCCAGAGCAACTAGACAGCGAATTCCTCAACGTGGTGGATTTGATTTTGTCAGTGATTAAAACTCTAAAGCTCGATCAGAACTTTCAAGCGCGGCTGAGTTTTCGTGATCCGGCTAGCGATAAATATATTGGTTCAGATGAAGCTTGGGACAAAGCCGAAAGCGCCATTCGCCGATCTGTCGAAACTTTGGGAATGGATCACTTTGAGGGAATTGGTGAAGCTGCTTTCTACGGTCCTAAACTAGATTTTATCGTCCGCGATGCTCTAGAGCGGGAGTGGCAGTTGGGAACGGTACAGGTCGATTATAACTTACCAGAAAGGTTTGATTTGGAGTATGTCGCTGAAGATGGTTCTCGTAAACGTCCAGTGATGATTCACCGTGCGCCTTTTGGTTCCTTAGAGAGACTCGTTGGCATTTTAATCGAAGAATATGCTGGAGATTTTCCTTTGTGGTTAGCACCGATACAAGCTAGATTATTGCCAGTCAGTGAAGTGCAACTCGATTTTGCTAAAGAAGTAGCAGCAAAAATGAGAGCTATCGGTATTCGAGCGGAAGTGGATATCAGTGGCGATCGCCTGGGTAAACTCATTCGCAATGCTGAAAAAGAAAAGATCCCCATCATGGCCGTGATCGGCGCCAAAGAAGTAGAAACAAATTCTTTGAGTATCCGCACTCGTGCAAATGGTGAATTAGGGACTATACGTGTGGACGAAGTTTTAGATAAGATTAAGGAATCGGTCAAAAACTTCGAGAAATTTTAACAATGTATTAGGTGGGCATTGCCCACCTGTCTATATTGCAATATAAATTAATTAGAAATTACATTATGAGTTCTACAAAACAAAAGATACAATCTCTTTTGAACCAGTTACCTGATACTTGTTCTATAGAAGATGTCCAATATCATTTGTACGTCATCGAAAAAGTCCGGCGCGGTTTAGAAGTAGCCGAACACCAAGCAACCAGAACCCTAAGTGAGGCCGAAGAACGATTGAACAAATGGCTTATCAAGTAGAATGGTCTCCCAAAGCATTAGATGATGTTGAAGCAATTGCCACATATATAGCTCGTGACTCGGCTTCCTATGCTGCGACAGTAGTCAAGAAAATACTTGACACAATAACTAGTTTAAGCAAGGAGCCTTTTTCTGGTCGCATTGTACCAGAGTTTGGCAACGATAATATCAGAGAACATTTGGCATACAGTTATCGAATCATCTATCACATTCAGGGAGATATTGTTACTGTTGCCGCAGTTATTTACGGAAAGAAGCTACTCGATAAATTTGAAATCGATTAAATAGGATTGCGTATGAGTTAAATCAAAAAACCCAAAAGATTTTTTCACAATCAAGCAAAAATGCAACCGGGTAAATACAGACAAAAAACCCATCTGTATTTATCCGGTATTTACTTTGTGTATTCTCGAAGTCAGGTAACAAAAAACTCTATCCCCAATCCCCATTACCCCTTATCCCCAGAGCAGGGTGGTTTCATACAAGCAGAGAAAAATTAAAATCTTCTTTTAAAGCCTCTCCCCTTAATAAGGGGAGAGGTTTGGAGAGGGGTAAAAATCTATGCTTCAAAACGAGAAATACAGACTTCCATATTTTTCTTTTTTCGTATGAAACCACCCTGATTACCCCTTATCCCCAGAGGGGACCCCTACCTTCCCCAATCCCCAATCCCCAATCCCCTTAACTATTGACTGGCTATTCCACTCCTGTACTGCATCTTCCATAGCTTTATCCACTGTCTTCTCATCCAACATTGCTGCTTGCAGGTTCTCATAAATTGCTTTTTGCAGGATATTGAAATTTTTCAAAGTTGGGGTTAGCACTTCTGCTTGTTGCATTTGACTAGCACTGATCGCCCTAGCTTGATCTATTGTGGGGGCGTTTGCTGGTACATCCTTAAAATAGCTATCAGATAAGGCCTTGACTGTGGAAGGTAGAACATTTGCTTGTTTAGCAAAGGCTAGCTGATTTTGATCATTAGTGACAAACAGAGCAAATTTGACAGCTGCGTCTGGTTGTTTGGTGTCACGAGGGATAACTACATTCATCACAGCGACATTTTTCTTACCAGTTTCGCCAGTAATTTGAGGTGCTATGGCTGAAACTCTAGCGATCGCTGGTGCATTATTAGCAATCTGTTTCAGAAACTCTGGACCAGAAGCTAGTAAAGCTGTTTCTCCAGATTGATATAACTCGATTGCATGACGATGTCCTTGTGTCAATACTTCTTTTGGTAGTAGATCTTTTTTGTAAAGATCTACCCAGTACTGAAATGCTGCTTTACCTTGAGCAGAATTAAAAGCAGCTTTACCTTCGGCATCGACTAGAGTAACTCCCATCTGCACAAAAGATTCTAAAACTTCACCAGAATCTTGCGGCACAAAAGTTACAAAAAATGCATACTTACCAGTTTTATCTTTAATTTGTTGGGCTACTTGTGCCAATTCAGTATAAGTAGTAGGCGGTTTATTTATACCTGCCTGTTTTAATAAATCAGTGTTATAAATAGTTAGCCGTGTGGTGAGATACCAGGGTATTCCAAAACTCTTACCATTCAGCGTGCTAGCTTTCCATATATTCGGTAAATATGACGAACGTAGGTCATTTGGGACTTTTGTATCTAAATCTAACCAAGCGTTTCTACTTGCTAATTGAGATGCAAAATCTGGATTTAAGTTCACAACATCAGGTGGCGTTTTTGCGGATACAGCTGTTAAAATTTTGTTTTCCATTTCAGCCCAAGGTATATCCACCCAGTTAACCTTTATACCTGAATTCTGAGATTCAAAAGTCGCAATTAGGCTTTGGAAATAGTCGGTAAATTGAGGTTTGAGTTGCATAGTCCAAAACTCAATTCTTGCGGCTCCTGAAGACGCCTGTTTTGTGCTTGAGTTAACATTACCTGTGCCACAACTGACAATCCAACTTGTCAATAAGCCAACTAACGCCCAAACAGTTAATCTTTTGAATTTTTGAATTTGAATCATTGTGTTTATAGTTTTTCAGTTAAACCGGGGTAAAAAGTTGATGATTAGTCATTGGTCATTGGTCATTGGTCATTGGTCATTGGTCATTGATTAATGGTTACTACTTCTTACAAATGACAAATAACATTTAAATTTTTCAATTTAGCATTTATGCGGGCAAAACAGTGGTTAAAAGTATCAACAATCTGTTTAGCAAATCTAAGGACGGAGTTGGCATCGAACTTGCACCGCAATGTGTGAATGTCGCTCGTATACGCAAACAACGCCAAGGTCTGAAACTAGACGCTTTAACATCCGTGACTGTTCCAGAAGGTGTTTTTGTCGATGGTCAAATTGCTGATCCTCCAGCAATGGCACAAATTATCCAGCAGGCACTCACAGAAAGTAAAATCAAAGCTTCTCGAATTGCTACTGCCGTTACAGGACGAGATTCAATTGTACGTCTCATCCCCGTTCCATCAGAATTAGATGATAAAGAACTGCGTGAGATGGTGTTAAACCACGAAGCAGGTTTATATTTACCTTATCCTCGTGAAGAAGCTGATGTAGATTATCAGAAACTTGGCTACTTTGTAGATGAGGATGGAATTGAAAAAGTACAAGTGTTGCTGGTTGCAACTCGCAAAGAAATCACTGATACATACATAAGTACATTCGAGCAGGCAGGATTGCAAATTGATGTCTTAGAAATCAATTCTTTTGCACTGATTCGGACAATCCGTGACCAGTTACGGCAATACGGGCCACAAGAAACAGCAGTTTTAGTCGATATAGAATTTGATAATACAGAAATTGCCATCATTGTCAACGGAGTACCGCAATTTTCGCGTACAGTTCCTCTGGGAACGAATCAAATGCAAATGGCACTAGCTAGAGCAATGAGCTTACCTGCTTCACGAGATATGAACTTGTTGCAGGGAATAACTATTCCTCTCAATATCACGGAAGGCGCAAAAACAGGTGTTACCGAAGCGAATACAGGTTTAGCAGCAATGATGAGGGTTTTGGGAGAACTTACAGATGAACTGCGCCGTTCCATCGATTTTTATCTCAACCAGAGCGAAAACTTAGAAGTAGCCCAGATTTTTTTAGCAGGGCCAGGTGGAGGACTAGCACAGTTGGATGAGTTCTTTACACAACGATTGAGTTTACCTACCTCTCAAATAGATCCGATTGGGTTTTTATCTTTGGAGGTTGACGAAGAAAAGTTTCCCACTGTGCTACGTCCTGGATTGGGGATAGTACTCGGTCTTGGGATGCGTTCGGTGTGAGGAGAGTGGGAGACAAGGAGGACAACGGGGAGAATAAACACCAATGACAATTGACGAATAACGAATAACGAATAACGAAAAATGTACAGTTTAGATATTAATTTTCTTAAAGACCGTTCAAATTTTCAGAAAAAGACTGAAAAAAAGACAAATGTAGCGATCAATACAGGGAATTTAACGCCTGTATTGATTGGCATGGGAGTTGGTGTAATTTTCCCTGCTTTTGTTGCAACTGGTTTATGGTTTTTGCAAACAAAAAATGCTGAGTTAGAGCAAGCAATTGCTCAATTGGAACAGGAAAACCAAAGCTTAGATGCCCAAATCGGCAGTATCAACAAAATTAAGGAACAAACCAACAAAGTCAAGGCGGAAACACAATCTTTAGTGACCGTGTTTGATCAAATTCGTCCTTGGTCTGCAATGTTACAAGATTTGCGCGATCGCATTCCAGCCACAGTCCAAATAGAAAACGTTAAGCAAATTCCACCTGCTGCTTTTGTTGAGGGACAGCCACCACCAAATCCAGCCGGAGGAATAGAAATTACTGGTTTGGCTCGCTCTTTTAATGATGTCAACGATTTTTTACTTACTCTACAACAATCTCGTTTCTTTAAAGCCAGTGAAGCCAAGATTATTTCCACAGAACTAGTAGATGCACCATTAAAAAATACTGGCACTCAAACAGGTGTAACAATTAAACCACCGAAAGTAGCTAAATACACTATTCAAACCAGTCTCAGTGATATCCCAGCTTCGGAGCTAATTCGCGAATTAGAACAAAAAGGCACAGTCGGATTAGTCGCACGTATTCGCAGTTTGCAAAAAACAGGAGTCATTCAAAAATGACGCTGAGTGAAGATATTAATTTCATGGAAGACGGGGAATTCACTGAGGCAAAATCAGCCTACCCCGTTGTGTTTGGCATTAGTTTTACACCCAAAATTATAGGCATCTTGGTAGGAGTCTTGGGATTTGCTGGCGCACTTTATATGTTGTTCAATTTAGTGATGCCAGCTTGGGACACCTTCGGACAAAATCAAGATAAACAAAGCGATCTACAAGGACAAATTGACCAAAAGAAAGCCACTATCAAACAGATAGATCAAGTCAAACAAGATCTAGCAGATGCCAAGCAGCAACAAACACAAGTTTTAGGTTTATTTGCCAATGAGAAAACCTTAGACACATTACTGCTAGACTTGAATCGTTTAGTTGAAGCCAACAACTCTACTATTTCTATCAATGCTACCAGAGCCGAACTGAAGAAATTTGTCCCAGTTTCAGATAAAGCTGAACCAATTACTGATGGCTCATTGGGAACACAAGTAGATGGCAAACTCAAGCGTAGAAGTGTGAATGTCGAAATTATTGGAACTTATGAACAAACGCAATCGATACTCCGTAATATTGAGCGTTTGCAATCTTTATTAATAGTAAAAGACTATCAATCTGCTTTAGCTCCCCAACCTACTCCAGAACCAGGCAAAAGGCTATTGCAAGTTGGAGCAGCACCAATTTCTACATCTTTTCAGTTACAAGCATTAATACCACTTAGTCCAGAAGAAGCCACAGCTATTAAAGCAGAACCGAAGAAGTGAGGGACAAGGGAGACAAGGAGGACAAGGGAGACAGATTAATTTAATGACGCTGTGTTATTTCGGTAGCATTTTTGGGAAATATACAAACTATAAACATAACTGACAGCACACTTACGTATAAATACCAAGAAATTGGTTGCAAAAATAGTCAATAAATTTGGTGAAATGTGAGGAATGAACTGTGAAACAGCTTCACGGTAAAAGCTTAAATTTAATATTAGGTGCAACTACAATAGTTTTTTTAGCTGCTCAACCAGTCAAAGCACAGGTTACGCAAATTACAGATGTGCAGCTAAAAACAGTTAATGGCGGAGTCAATGTTGTTTTAAAAACTTCCTCTGGTTCTCGTCCGCAAATTTTTACGACACAGAGAGGCAAAATTTTAGTTGCAGATATTATTAATACTCAACTACGTCTACCTCAAGGCAATAGTTTCCGCAAAGATAATCCCCTTCCGGGAATCGCTTCGATTCAAGTGACTCAGTTAGATACCAATAGTATCAGAATATTAGCAATTGGTACTGATAGCGCTCCTAATACTCAGCCTTTGGTGCGGGGGACAAATGTCATTACTCTTGGCTTAAGTCCGAGTACAGGAACCACAGCATCAGCACCCATACCTCCCCAAGCACCTACCCCGAACCCCAGTCCATCAGTTCCACCCGTTGTCCCTAATCCGCAAGTCAGTATTGATGGCACACCAGCGCAAACAGCCGGGCCAGGACAAGCTCAAACCCAAGCTCCACCTTTCTTACCTAGAGCCGTTGCACCACCAGTGGGAGATATTGCCATTTCCAATATCGATGCTTCTCCGAGTAGTGTTGACTTAGGCACTCAAGAACGTGTACCCCGGCTTGTATTGCGAGATGCACCAGTAAGAGAAGTTTTGTCATTGCTTGCTCGTGCTGCTGGTTTGAATTTGGCTTATGTAGGAGATGTAGAAGACAATAAGCAATCTTCTGTATTTCAATCTCAAACTAATACTGGTGCTACCAGCACACAGCCAATATATCAAACAATATCCCTAGATGTAGAAAATGAGCCAGTGCAAGATATATTTAACCACGTCTTACGCTTGAGTGGTTTAGAAGCTAACCGCAGTGGACGCACGATTTTTGTAGGGGCTAAACTACCCAATTCCACCCGTGATATGGTGATGCGTAACGTGAGGCTTAACCAAGCAACAGTGAAAGAGATCTTAAGGTTTTTGGTTAACTTGGGAGCAGAAAGTGCTGTCAACGCTGAACCTAAGATAACTAGAGTGACTACAGAAGTTATAGGTAAAGCAGAGGGAGAGGGAGAGGGAACAAAATCACAATCAGCTGAAGATACGAATCTCACTGCTCAACGAGTTACATTTACTGACTCAACTCCTATACTTAGAGGTTTACAAGTATTAGGAGATGAGCGAACAAGTACTGTTACCTTGATTGGTACTCCCAGGTTAGTTGAAATTGCAATGGCTCAAATGCTTCCGCTTGATATCCGTCGTCGTCAAGTGGCAGTCAATGTCAAAATAATCGATGTTAACCTTTTGAATACCAAGGACGTTAACACAAGTTTTTCCTTTGGTGTTGGCAATAATTTCTTTGTCAATGATGGTGGCGCAGCAGCGTTAAATTTTGGTGGTTCTAGACCAGCTACTAGTGCGGAAGCAGCCACGAGTGTGACTAGTACGCCTGTAATTAGTAACCCAGTTAGAGGAACTCCCTTCTTAGATGTGAATAATGAGTTAGTCATTCCAGGCGGAGGTTCAGGTACAACAATAGTTAATCAATCTACAAATCCGATCACAATTGGTGGAGCGACTGTCCAACCTGGTTCTGCAACAGTACTACCTAATAGAGATGCAGTCACTTATCAACCAATTCCGCCATCTTCAACTAATCCATTACAACCAGGTATCACAAATGTGAATCGTGGTACAAATGATGTAATAACTATTGCTGATGACGGGACAATTAGTGTCTCTCCAGGTAGTACAGGAACAGTAACATCTGCTCTACCTTCTTTGTACCAGTTCCCCAAACGTTTTCTTGCTAGTTTGCAAGCTCAGGTGCAAAGTGGCAATGCAAAAATTTTGACAGATCCAACCTTAATTGTGCAAGAAGGACAGACGGCTGACGTTCAATTAACTCAAGAAGTGGTTGGAAACATCAAAAGGGAAATAACTCGTGGTGATGGTACTTCCTCAGAAACCGTGACAGCAGAGAAAGAAACCGTTGGCTTAACTCTAGCAGTCAAAGTTGAGCGAATTGATGATAATGGTTTTGTCTCTCTTTCTGTGTCTCCAACTGTTTCATCTCCTCAAGCTCCAGCAGATATTAATTTAGGTGGTAATAGCCAACGAATATTTTTGGTTTCTACACGCTCTCTTACTTCTGGCGTGATTCGCTTGCGTGATGGTCAAACACTAATTCTGAGTGGCGTTATTCAAGATGCAGACAGATCAACTGTATCCAAAATTCCTATCTTGGGCGATATTCCCCTAATTGGTTCGTTATTTAGAAGGACAAATAAACAAAATCAGCGTCAAGAGGTAATTGTATTGCTTACACCTCAAGTTATGGATGATTCTGAGAAATCATCTTATGGCTATAGTTATACTCCTAGCCCAGAGGTGCGGCAAATTCTTGAGCGTCGTGGTTTGCAGCTTCCCAAGCAGTAGGTGATGCGGGTCGATAGTTTGTATAGCAATCCTATATGATTGTGATAATCGCAGAGCTTATATCCCCGACTTCTGTTGAGAAGTCGGGGATCTTGTTTCTCACGAATGATTTAGGAAGTTTAAAAATGTGAGTGAATTACCTCACCGTATAAACGAATGGGGCTTCTTGATTCACTCATTACTACTTTGATAGTTAAATACCAGTTCCTTTGCATCGCGTTTTTTGATGACTTTTGCAGGTACTCCCACAGCTATAGAGTAGGGAGGAATATCTTTACTAACAACTGCTCCTGCTCCAATAACACTACCTTCACCAATAGTAACTCCATCCAGGATTGTTACATTATGCCCTATCCAGCAGTCATCTTCTATAACTATTCCCTGGCGGGTAATACCTTGGTCTACGATATATTTTGTCGGATCTGCAAAATTATGATTATTAGAAAATATTCCTGTGTGAGCAGCAATTAAACAGCGTTTACCGATAGTAATATCTCCTGGTCCAGCAATACATGCACCAGGACCAATAAATGTTCCTTCGCCAATTTGTACACAGGTGTTGTCTAAAGCACCAATAGTTACATCTTTTTCAAGTGCGACGCCTTTTTCTAAGGTTACTCTGTTATTTTCTCCTTTCGCATCTATACGCACGCCTTTAAAAATATGTACGTCACTGCCAATTTCAATTTGGTTACTACCTATAAATTCAACACCATTTTGAATATAAACTGAGTTATCTATTTTGGTAAAAATAAAACGATAAAGTAGCTTTCTTAAACTAGGACCAAAAGCGATTGTTGGTAATTCTCCTAGCAAATTAGTTAGTAAAACTTCTTTCAGGCGTTGCACTTTGGATAAAGAATTTTGATTCATAGTTTTTTCTCCATATTCTTGATCTAATTCATGAATTGTTTTGTTGTCTATATGCACAACTATAGCTTTTGTTATTTCGGTAAGAATCTCTCATACATTGAAATTTGTTTGGTAATTTACAGAAAAAATTGATACTTTTGGTAGATTTTTGCCCCAAATAAATAATGTAAAAAATGCAAGGCGAGAAATTACTTTTAGCTAGTGTTATCTAGATGCAAAAAATTATTTCCACCAAAATTCGCTTGTTTTAACAACATTTAAAAATTTAAAATCAAGTTCAAGCTTGCTTTGAGACAATAATAATTTGTCTAATTAATACTCGGTAATGCTCAAATCTTTGTAAATACAAAATAGTAGACAGAGCAAACTTGATATTTCTTGTGTTTTATGACAAGGAATTTTTTCAGTTTAATGCAGGTATTTAGAATCAAAAGAGTATTGTCTAAGTAATGTTGCTCAACCAATAACATAGTTTCTCTCGTTCAACCATCAAACGAATCAAATGTCAAAATTTATGGTTGAAACAGACTAATGCTTGGTTTTTTAGTAAGACTAGAGATTTACATAGCAGAATGAATATAAAGTATAGCCTACTGCTATCTTCTGCTAATATAGTTATAATCTCCTCAATAAATTAGTTAGACAAGTGTTCTTTTGAGAAAACTACATTTGTTGAAACTTCTCTGTTGAGTAGTAAACTTTGCATTTTTACATCAACCAAATGTAGCCATTAATTTAGTTTTTCAAAAATTTTCTTCTATGCTGGGATAACACTAGGGTGGAAAATCACCAACTTCAGCCATCACATTGAATCGAAGTGCAAACACATAAGCACTTCCTCGATTCATATAACGGCTTTCTTGCAGCCAATTTTTGTAGTGCGCTGCTCTAATCATGATGGACGTAGGTTAACCACAGACAAATTGAACTGGGTTTGTAACTTTATAATTTAAAATTACTAACTTTAACTATCTATAACATAATTTATTTGATAGCTCTGAAATAAAAAGATTAATTTAACTTTTTTATATATTTAATGAAATTTTAATTAAGTTTTAGATATGTCTTCTCTATATATGTTATCTCAAAAAATATTACCTCTTGCTAAAGATAGATTTTTGAGAAAAAGCCAGATACGTTGTAGATACAACTTAAAATTATTTGCATTATATCAATAGCGTCAAAAATATTACATCAAACTATATGTTAATTTATTTGTCATATAAATACTGGCGACTAATTAATGGCGATCGCTAACCAAGTTGGGTAAGCATAAGAATCAACAGCTAGTAGCTTTTGTTCTAAGTAACTACCGAATATACGGTTGGCTGTGACTTGAAGATTCTCCAATAAACGCTCATCATCACCAGAAGCTTCAAATGCAAGACTCCACCAAGTATTTTCTTTGAGCGTCAAATAAGTCAATTCTACTTTACAGGCATTATCAACGGTTTCATTTTCTGAAACAGCTTCTAGTGAAAAATCATCTAAAACTTCGTAAAGTTGGGAATAGCGAAGTTTTTGCACACTCACCCACACAGGATGACTTATAATCTGCTGTGCTTGAAAACTTTCCCCTGTCGAGTCATGACATTCCCACTTACTCCACTTTTCGACTTTTCCCTCCGCAAATTCACTGAAACTCATGACGCCTAATTCAGCTTTGCGCCATTTGACTTCTAGTTGCTCTTGCCGTAATTTGATACCCAAAAATTCACACTCAGGAGAGTACAGATATAAATCTTCTCGTGGTGCTTCTGGTTGTGAAGATTGAACTAGACAATGTTGCTCAAACCAAAATTGAATATTTTCTGGTATGGTGCCAGGGTAAAACCAGCGCATTTCGTAAGTTGTTAGCATCCGTGGGAGAATGAAAAACGACAAATCACACTTGCCTTGTATTGCTTCCAGCCCAGAGGAATTGAAACAAATGTGGAAACGAATTGCAGTAATTTTGTTACTAGTGTTGAGCTTTAGCCTTACTAACTACGGTACAGCGTTTGCCGCACTCAGGAGTTTTGTAGACACTAGTGATGGCTATCAATTTTTATATCCTAACGGCTGGGTACAAGTTAGAGTTAATGACGGGCCGGATGTGGTCTTCCACGATTTGATAGAATTTAGTGAAAATGTTTCTGTAGTTATCAGTCCAGTACCAGAAGGTAAAAGCTTACCAGAATTAGGAACACCAGGTGAAATAGGATATAAGCTAGCCAAAAATGCTCTTGCTCCTGATGGTTCAGGACGTACAGCCGAATTAGTCAACGCAGAGCAAGTTGAATCTAATGGGAAAACATACTACAAATTAGAATATTTAATTACGCTCCCCAATAAACAACAACGACATAATCTCGCCAGTATTGCCATCGGCCGAGGTAAGCTTTTTACATTAAATGCCTCAGTACCAGAAAAACGCTGGCGCAAAGTCAAAGGAGCCATAGAAGAATCAATAGATTCTTTTTCTGTATATTAGTCAATTGATAATTGACAATTGACATTAGTTATTCTCCCGATCTTCCTTGTCCTCCTTGTCCCCAATTCCCAATCCCCAATCCCCATTACCCCTTATCCCCTCCAGGGGACCCCTACCTTCCCCAATCCCCAATCCCCAATCCTAAACTATGGGTATTCCAACCTTTGTACTTGCATCTGCTTCTGCGGCGCGACGCCGTTTGTTACAAACTGTTGGTATTGAACCGATAGTTTGTCCTAGTGATTTTGATGAGTCGCAAGTAAAAATTAGCGATCCGGCGCAGTTAGTAAAAATTCTGTCTCAACGAAAAGCGGAAACTGTAAGTCCTCAGTTTGAATCTGCTTTAGTCATGGGTTGTGATTCGGTTTTAGCTGTTCATGGTGAGATTCACGGGAAACCAGCAGATGCTGAGGAAGCCCGCCAACGTTGGCGGATGATGCAGGGAAGTTTTGGTGATTTGTATACTGGTCATACTTTGATTGATACTGCACATAATCGCAATTTAGTCAATTACCAAGTAACAAGAGTTTATTTTGCACAGATCAGCGATCGCACCATTAACGCCTACATAGCCACGGGTGAACCGCTCAAGTGTGCTGGCGCTTTTGCCCTCGAAGGTCGTGGTGGTTTATTTGTGGAAAAAATAGAAGGCTGTCACAGTAATGTGATTGGGCTGAGTTTACCTCTGTTGCGGCGAATGTTAGAGGAATTGGGGTACGATGTCGCAGATTTTTGGAATTAGGAATGGCAGCGTGGATAAATGTATTTAAAGTATTTTAAATTTGTATCTCTGCCTGAATCTCTGTTTCAACTTGAGCCTCGACAATTGACGTATAAATTGGAATATCAACTTGTATGGCTTCAAAGCTCACAACTAGAGAGTATGGAACACTAGCTTCTGGGTCATTGTTCCAACCTTCATGTCCAACAACTGCAATAGAAAATGCTTCTGTGAGTTCAAATGAATTTACAACTGTCCAATCCTTCTGAAGGGTTCCTGCACTTCTGGATACATCTTTAATTATTCCGTGATTATTTTGTTTTCCTAGCATCCATTTAAAAATACCCTCTCCCTTTTCAGCATCGTCTGGAGCATCATACTCTTTCAAAATTCTTTCTAGGAATCTCTCTGGATCTTCGCCTTTCTTACTACATTCCCAATCTAGCCAAGTTGAAAGATATTTTCTGCGATTTCTGCGGGTTCGACGTGGTTGTGCTTTGTATGACAAAGTAACTTCAAGGAGAATCTCTAACGATTCACCTTGAGAACGTAATTTTTCTGGAAGTTTTACTTGGTAAACATGAGCTTGTTTAGCGACAATACGGCGCTCTCTTGTTGTCATCAAAGTGACTCTATTGGGAGAATTACCCAAAGCACGATCAAGATTGGGAAGTCCGTAACCAATTTGACGAAGAACGTGCAATTTATTCGCTTCATCCGCCATTGCCCATTCTGGCCATCTTGCTGATTGTACTATTAATGCACGGTAAAGAAGGCAACTTTCATTAGGTAACTCAGCAGCTAGACGCGCAGCAATATGGCTTACTTTTGGTACTTTGATTTCTGCGATCGCTTCTTCTAAGTGTTCTTGAATCACTAGCTCCTCTCGCTCAAGGATTGCTCTTTTAGCTGCATCTTGTGCAACCCTCACAGCTTGAGCCGCAGAAAAATCTTTCATCTGCTCAATGATTCTGGACCAGTTTATAGATCCTATTTCAATTGCAGATAGTGTTTCCTTTAGTATAAATTCTAGCTCTTGTTCTCCGGGTTTAGGTACTGCGATCAAGTCATCAAATCTTCTCCAAAGGGCAGTATCTAGAGATTTATTCAAATTCGTTGCTGCTACCAAAAGCCCAGAAGACGGTTGATATTCATCCAAAATTTGTAAAAATGTGTTGACTACTCGCTTAATTTCTCCTACTTCTTGATTGTCTTCTCTTGATTTAGCAATTGAGTCACACTCATCAAGAAACAATAAACATGGATTTTTTGAAGCATCCTCAAATACAAGTCTCAAGTTGCTCGCAGTTTCGCCTAAAAAAGACGATACCATTGCATCAAACCGAACTTTCAAAAGTGGTAAACCAGTATTCCAAGCTAAACGCTCTGCTCCTAGCGTTTTTCCACATCCAGGAGGGCCATACAACAGTATTTTTTGTCTGTAACGCAGTCCATGATGAGCCAGCCTATCTCTTGCTGCATACTCACGCTCAATTCGACAGAAACGTTTCTCAACATTTTCCGGCAACACCATGTGATGTCGCAATTTCTCCCTTGGTATGATACTTACCAGAGGAAGATTAAATCGCTTACTGGTTGGTAATTCAGTTAAAGCCTGTAAATTTTCTGGTATTGATGAAGCTTGTTTGCTAAACTCGGTAGACTTCTCTTTCTGGCTCTTTTTAGTAATGTTCTCTAACTGATCAGCTAATAACGTATGTCCCCTATTGCGTTCTTCCTCAATAACTAAGTACGTGAGTTTATCAATCGCCTCCTGGTCTGAACTTGCGATCGCCCTAAACAGTCTTTTGAGAAGCTCTGCTTTCATGTTGCCTCTCAGTGTAAATAGTAGCTTGTTATCATTTTGTAAGTACTATTGTACTATTTGAGATGATCAGAATTTATTATAACGCGATAATTTTGCCTAGATTCATTAATATTGATTTATATAAATTATCTAAAAGTTTGTCTAACAACTAACCATCAACTAATAAGGTTATGATATCTGCCATATTAATAAGAATGCCCCTGTGAGGAGTTATCTGCTAGTGTCATGTTTATTCTTAAAAGGCAGGATGTTGAAATATCGACAATTGACCACCCAAAACGGGATCAGCAAGTACCGATTCTCAATTATCAGGGGCAGACCTTTAGATTAATTAGTGTATTTAAAGCTAGTCAAGAAGAAGAAGCAAAATCTTTGTGGAGAGATTTAACCGATAACAAAGGCAAAGCTTGTGTTTTGCTAGAAGAACCGGAACGTTTTAGTATTTGGGGTAAAATCCGTCTAGATCAGCTTGGTAGTGACACGGGTAGTCATAGTAATATTAGTGTTTTTATTCAAGCTAGTATTTTGCTGTTACAAGCTGTGTACATGGACATTGAAGACTTTTTGGGTACTAGGCAAGCTGCCTTATTTGAGAAAGAAATGGTTGAGACTTTGCAAAAGTGGCAGTTTCCTCAAGTGTCCTCGCCTGAAGGAGTTAAATACTTACTAGAAGTAGATCCGCTAACGACTCCAGTCCCCAACTGGCAAGAATATCATGTCATCACTTTATTGCAAGATCTGCATCGGTTAGGAAAAGCCTATTTTGGCAATACTAACTTTGCTCATTCGGTAGCTGATAAATTACAAGATATGCCTGAAGGAGAGCGATCGCTATTCATCAGTTGGCTAAATCAGTCTCCACTGAGTAAACTGTGGCATTAGTGTATATCAGTGTTTGTTGATGTTGAATGCTAGATAATTAAACATACAAATTGCCAAAAAGCTTATTATGTAGTGATTATAGCATTTAGCACTCAAAGAACATTGAGAATTTTCTGCCACGGTCAAGGATTATGAGTAGCATTTACGACAAATCTCAAGGTTCTCAATCTTTATTCACCACTCAAAACATTATTTTGGCTAGCATAGGTTGGAGTGTGCTGGCACTATTGTATTTTTTATTGTTTAGTGCCAAGGTTCCGGTAGGAGTAGACTGTGTAGCAAAACTGAGTGCAAAAGCCCAAGAAGCAGCAACTTGCTTAAGACGTGCTGATTGGTACGTTTTGGGAACGAATATTTTTGAGGCAACAGCTTATCTATCTGCTAGTATTTTATGTCTAAGGAATTGGCGAAGTCAGCAAATTATTAGCGATCGCAACGTTTGGCTGGCAATTGGTGTTGGTATGCTTTCTTATTTCATGGGAGGGATATTTTTTGGATATACGGAAATCGTCTTAAAAGAAGAACCTTTCCCATCATTAGGTGATGTATTTTTTGTAATAACATATCTGTTGCTGGGCGTAGGTATAATTTTGGCAGTGGCTTCTAGGCGACTGAATTTGGAAACTTCGCAGTGGATAATAGTATTGGCAATAGGAGCCTTTGGCAGTGCGTTGGCATGGCTAATTTCCAATCAACCACAGACAGCAGCAGTCCAAGCCCAATATTCTCCTGGGTTAGAAGTTGTTGCTTCTGTTTTAAATTGGTTTTACGTGATCAGCGACGTATTGCTGTTAATTATCGCTACTACTCTACTGCTTGCTTTTTGGGGCGGACGAGTTTCTCTTTCTTGGCGTATGATTGCAGCTGCGGCATTTTCGCTCTACATTGCAGATATGTGGTATAAATACGCCACAAATTCGATTCCCAATTATCAAAGTGGAGAGATACTGGAAGTGTTTTGGGTCTGGAGTGGAATTTTATTTGGTATGGGTGCTGTCTTGGAATATGACGCATCATTAAGCCGTTCTCGTCGAGAACGGAACAGAAAACGTAGTTAGAAAATTTTTTGTTTGGTGTCCCGCCGTGAGAAAACTAACAGAATCTGATAAACAAGAAATCTTACAATTGTACCGTCAAACTGCTGAAACAACCTCTACTTTGGCAGAACGCTATGACGTAAGCAACTCGACTATTAGTCGTTTACTTAAAAGTACTTTACCAGAAGATGAGTACGAGTACCTTGTTTCGTTGAAGCGTGCTGCTAGAACTCCTGAAGGAAAAGCACAGGTCAGTTATGATCACCTACCGTCTTTTGTGCAGATACAACCGGAAGCTTCAGAGGAACCGCAAGAGAAGGTAAGTCTACCCCAAGAGGCCCAACCTACTCCTGTTGTTGCAACTGATTCGACTGATTCAACCTCTAATAGCAGACGAGTCAAGCGACGTTCTTCTGCACCCCACGAGACTAAACGACCAGTCATCAAGCAATTAGAACTTTTAGAACCTAAAGCCCAAGAAATCGCCAATATTCCTAGTCCGCTAATAGAGGATGTACATACAGATTCTCAAGCGATCGCCCAAATACTGGGCGAAGAATTGCTAGACGAATCGGAAGATTTAGAAGATTTAGATGAGGATCTCGAAGAAGAAGAAGACTTTGATGATGAAGACTTCGAGGAGGAGGAAGAAGAATATCGAGAACGTCCACGTCTAGTAGCAAGAACTAGAACTGGTGACAGTTTTGTACGAGTCTTACCCTTCTCAGCTGCTAGTTTACCTAGAACTTGCTATTTAGTAATTGATCGTTCCTCAGAGTTGATTACCAGACCATTGCGAGAGTTTGGCGATTTGGGCTATATCTCTAATCTAGAGACCCAAGAAAGAACTTTGCCAGTGTTTGATAATCACCGAGTTGCAAAACGTTTTTCTACCAAACGCGATCGCGTAGTCAAAATTCCTGATAGCAGAATGTTGCACAAGGCTCGTTATCACCTCCAAGCCAAAGGTATTACTCGGCTATTAATTGATGGTCAGGTTTATTCTTTGTCTTCGGTTTAATGTTATTATTGGTGGTCATTTTGTAGACTTTTCAAGAATCCCCCGCCTTTAGGTGTGGGGAGAATCAATAATTTGACTAAAGTATCTTCTTAAGAGCTTCAAACCAACGAGAGGCTAATTTTCCTTCGCCAGTATTATTCGGGTGACATCCATCGATAGTATCAGACACATTGAAGCCACTATACTGATCTACGACGATCACAGGTGATTGATATGTATTGGTTTGGTTGGCAAGATTGGGAATCAGCGAATTAAATGATATTTTGCGTTCCTCACTACCACAAGTTGTAATAATTTGAGCCAGCAGTATCTTTACATATGGATTATAATATCGGAGCTTTTGAATAATTCCACGTATGTCCTCAATAGTACTCTCTGGGCTTTCTCCACTTCCTAAATCATTAGTACCCAAATGAATTAGCACTATATTTGGTCGAGTGCTGCTTGCCCATTGGTCAATCTGAGCTAGTATCTGATCAGCTCGCCAACCACAATGACCCTCATTATCTAAATCAAAATCTTGTTGAGGAGGAGTTCTGCCACAATTAACTCGGAGTGAACCAACAAAATCAACATCGTAACCTGCATTGAGTAAATAAAACCAAAGTAAGCGACGGTAGCTGTTTTGGCCTCCCTCTCCTCCAGTAATTGAGTCGCCAAGAGGCATAATTCGTGTAGAACTAGAGTTTTGTGCAATCAAACGTGTTTTACTATTTTTGTTTGCACCCAACGCTGTTGCATTGATAGTACTCTCACCTGTGATTTCTAAAGTCACAAACATAACTATAATGCTTAAAGTTATCAACCACCAACGACGCATATTACTACCTCTTTAATAAAAATATGCAGTTAACTTGATTGGTCGCGGTTGCTAAGATAATTAGGAGCTAAAAATTGATGATAAAACTCTCCTAATTGCTGTATAGACATGCAACAACATACCTGTACAAAATATGGGTTTAGAAAAAAATGCAACCTGGTTATTTATTAATTTAAATATAACAGTACTATAAATAACCATTATGATGGGCATAACCTATCAATGGTTAATTCATATTTTTATGCTAGCTATTACATGTTTGTAAATTTGTTTTTCGCCTCTAGTCCGCCAATAATTTTAATTCTGGGTTACATAGCTTAATTCGTTTTCATACGACTCTAAGAGGATGTTTGAAAAGTATTGAGCGAATATAATTCGCTACTACACAAGCGCGACGCGTAGCGGCTTCTTGAAAGGAAGTCCGCCTACACGGACTAATGGAAAATTAAAGGTTTTAAACCCACGTCGGCGGGTTTTATCTCGTATAGCCGCGATTTTTAATCGCCCAAATGAGTAACAATTTAGACTTTTCAAACATCCTCTAAAATCTTTTAGTCCACTTTTAAGTGGAGTTTTGCTGTTAGCTTGGAAATTTATTTCTGGGCGAGTTATGGTAATAATAAAATAGCTTTAAGACGAATAATTAGTAAAAATGTTCCTAGTTTAAATTTGGTTATGCCATCATAAAAACTGTCTATTTTTGGTAATACAAAGCATTTATATGTATAGAATACTCATTTTATTTTTTTAATTAAAATTAAAAACACTTAATCAAAATTGGAACATGTATTTAGAATTTTCGACTTTGTATATAAAAGCAACTCCTACAAAATTTGGTCGAAATTATGCAACGTTTTCTGAAGTCTTTTTTGACATTTTCTGCTTTATCTTCTTTGGTAATTGCTCCTATTTTTCTATCTATTAATGCTGCTTCTGCTCAACCTATTCCTACTAAGAAAGGTACAGATGCAAGCTACGTCGGTGCTGGTCTTGCTGCTGGTGTTACAAATGGTGGACAAAGTAATGATTCTGCAACATTAGGTGGGAATGTTGCTGGTCGCGTGAAGCTTGGTAGTACTCCTTTTTCTGCACGCGGTCAGATTAACTTTAGTGATAAGACGAGCGCGATTATTCCCTATGTTTCCGCCGACGTGGGAATTGCTAAAAATACTAATGCTTTTGTGGGCGTTGGTTATCAATTCGTGGAGACAGATGGTAAACGAACCCCTAGTGGCAACAAAGATGCTGTGGCAGTTGTTGCTGGTGTAGAATCTGAAGTTGGTAAAAACTTTCTTGTTTACGGCAATACCACTTTAGGAATTAATGCTTATAAAAATAGTTCTGCTTCTGCTGTAAGTCTTAATGGTGGTATCGGCTATCGGTTTAAGTAGCTATACCCCCACACCCTTACTCCCCTACACTCCTTTTTGAAGTAGCTTGTTTGTTACGTTAGCCAAAAATTTTTGGCTAACGTAACAAATAACTGATAATTTATAAGTAAGATTGCTGGGTTTGTTAGGTATTGCATTACTGAAAAACCCAGTTTTTTATCGTGTTAAGATTAAACTATTCTTCTTATCCCCGACCGGATTACCGGAAAAATTTAGCCGAATCAGTGCTTCCAAATTCACGCTTCGGCGCTTATCGATGACTTCTTGAAAATATTATACAATTTGCAATGGTTAAATCCGCTCCTCTTCCCATCGCCAGCCGTAAGCCTTCTAAAGTAGAAGCAATCAAAGAACGCAGTAATTGTTTGCGTGAACCAGTAGCCACAGAAATTCTTGAGGATACAACGCATTTTAGTGAAGATGCGGTACAAATCCTCAAGTTTCACGGCTCTTATCAGCAAGATAACCGAGATAATCGGGCCAAAGGGCAGGAAAAAGATTATCAGTTCATGCTGCGGACAAGAAATCCTGGTGGTTTTGTACCACCGCAGTTATACCTGACTCTGGATAAACTAGCTGATGAGTATGGCAATCATACTTTGCGTGCTACCACTCGGCAAGGATTTCAATTACACGGGATTTTAAAGAAAAATCTAAAAGCAGCGATCGCCACTATTGTGACAAACATGGGTTCGACCTTGGGAGCTTGTGGTGATGTCAACCGCAATGTCATGGCTCCCCCCGCACCTTTTAAAAATAAAGCAGAATATCAGTACGCTTGGGAATATGCCGAGAATGTAGCTGAGTTACTGACACCACAAACTGGCGCTTATTACGAAATTTGGTTAGATGGCGAAAAAGCCATTAGTGGTGAAGAAAACCCAGAAGTCAAAGCAGCAAGAGAAAGTAATAGTACTGGTGCTGTTTTACATGACAAAGAAGAACCCATTTACGGCACTCACTACATGCCACGCAAATTTAAAGTTTGCGTCACGGTTCCGGGAGATAATTCAATTGATTTGTATAGCCAAGACCTTACCTTGGTAGTAATTAATAATGATCACGGAGAACTAGCAGGATTTAATATCTTTGCTGGTGGTGGTTTAGGACGTACACACAACAAAGAAGAAACTTTCGCCAGAGTTGCAGATGAGATTTGCTACGTGGCGAAAGCAGATGTTTACGATATGGTGAAAGCCATTGTCGCTACTCAAAGGGATTATGGCGATCGCACAGACCGCCGTCACGCCAGATTAAAATATTTAATCCACGATTGGGGCGTTGATAAATTCCGGGCTAGGGTGGAAGAATATTTTGGTAAACCACTAGAACCCTTCCAAAATCTGCCAGAGTGGAAATATGAAGATTTCCTCGGTTGGCATGAACAAGGTGATGGCAAGCTGTTCTTGGGTATTTCCATCGACAATGGGCGGATCAAAGATGAAAGCGACTTCCAACTTAAAACTGCTTTACGGGAAATAGTTGAGCAGTACAACTTACCGATCCGCTTAACTCCCCACCAAAATGTGATTCTTTACGATATCGAATCTCAAAGCAAGCAAGCTGTAGAAGATATTCTCAATCGTCATGGTGTTGTCACCAATGTTGACAGCATCGACCAAATTTTCCGTTACTCGATGGCTTGTCCAGCATTACCTACTTGCGGTTTAGCAATTACAGAATCAGAAAGGGTGATTCCAGGAATTTTAGAGCGGATTCGCGCTTTGTTAACCAAAGTGGGTTTACAAAATGAACATTTTGTGGTGAGAATGACTGGATGCCCTAACGGTTGCGCTCGTCCGTATATGGCGGAACTTGGGTTTGTGGGTAGCGCTCCAGAAAGTTATCAAGTATGGTTGGGTGGTTCGCCAGATCAAACCAGATTAGCAAAGGCTTACATTGAGAAATTGCATCATAATGATATCGAAAGTTTCCTAGAGCCAATTTTTGTGTACTTTAAAAAGTCACGCAAAAAAGACGAAAGCTTTGGAAATTTTTGCGATCGCGTCGGTTTTGATGCAATTCGTAAGTTTACCGACTCTTACAAATCAAAACTTGCTAAAGCTGCAACTGTAGGACGTCATCGGATTACCGTTCGCGATGATGTTTATGCTGTGCTGAAGAAAACTGCTGACAGCCAAGGAAAGTCAATGACGGATGTGGTGGATGAAGCGTTAAAGCTTTACTTAAAAACAGAGTAATACAGATCCCCGATTTTTTAGAAAAGTTGGGGATCTTTATACCGCTAACGGTTTAAACCGTTAGCTGATAGCAAAAGTCTTAATAAAATCAAGTAGTGTGCTTTAAGCAGACTAGAACTGTCAGACTACGATTTCAATCGCAGGCGGATTTTTTGAATATTTGTCCCACTTAGAGCATGTCACATCAAAAAGGAACATGCAAAAATGGGGGCAGATTTGTAAACCCACCCCCAATCTATAACTTAATACTTAATTGCTACTGAACTTGTGACTATGAATGAGCAAAGGCTTCTTTAAGTTTTTCTTCTCGCTCTTGAGGTAGATTAGTAGCAACAATCTTGAACTCCTCGTTTTTTAAAGCTTCTGCAATTCGTTCAACAACCTCATTGGAGGTGAGTAGGAAAAGTGCAGAAGTTCCTTCAGTAACCTCTTCACGAATTTTTTTGATGAAATTATCGTCAATACCAACATCTGCAAAGGAGGCTGTCAAAGCACCAATCGCCGCACCAATTGCTATCCCTAGAATTGGGATAAAGAAAAGGATACCAAACAGTAATCCCCAGAAAGCACCATCTAACGCACCTAATCCAGATAAGTTATGTAGCTGGCGAGTTTTGGGCTTTCTTTTACCTTTTGGCCAAGAAACAACAGCCGCGTCTTGGATATCTAGCAAATGCTGTTGCTGTAGTTCAGCCAATTTACTTTCCATTCTCTCTGCACCATCAGCTGTGGGGAATTCTAATACAGTAAGATGTGCCATTAGTAATCTCCTGAATTTAATGAAATTCAACCACTAACTAGGCATTGTGTGTCAGAAACACTGATATTGCGCTAATGGGATATATCCATCGCGACAACTAATATTATTCTGATTCATCTGTCATTTATCCTATATCATTAGTAATTTTTCATCGGTCATTGGCAAGAATTTCGATGGTGTTCACTTTCGTATTTATCAGCCTTAAAAATTGGCGATCGCTCTGGAGAAATTGATGAAGAGATTTTTGCTTTCGATGATGGTTGGTTTAACAACACTCACGCTTACTAGTTGCAGCACTCTGACTACTAATCAGTATGAAGCCACAGCCTTAACTACTTACACGTGGCAAGTTAAATATGCATACGATCTTGCGAATGAACCATCACCACGCTTTGAAACATTTGCTACAGTTTCTTTGCTAAATCGTAATGGAATCAAGCCTCCTGGAAGAGTAATCGGCCCTGATGACAAAGGTTTATGGTGGCCAACTTTACCACCACGACCTTCAGTATCGGAAGTAGAACAACGAAAAAAACCTCAAGAACAAGCGAGTACACCCAAAATACTAAAAGCCGTGGAGTATAAACTGACCTATACAGTAGGTTCTCAACAAAAAACTTTACCTACAAACTACGAAGTTTATCGGCAAGTAGTTAAAGCATACCCGTCAAATACTCCTCTCCAGCTAACTTTGGGTGTAGATAATAACTCTGTCGAGAAAGCTGAAGTGGCTAAGTAAAATTCCTAGTTTTCTCCCTTTCCATGTCCGCCTTGTCCCTCTTACCAATTTTTAATTTACGCCTAATGTGAATTAAATAGGTTGGGACTGAAAAGTGAGAACATCAATACCAAAACGGCGACGGAGGAATAAGCGTAATGTGTGAGATGCAATGAAAAGCTGCAATGTGTACACAAAAGCCATCAAACGTAGAATGCTGCAACCTTCACGAGCCAAAACCTGTAGCCAACTATAAAATTTACAAAGAAAGGTAGAGAGAGGATCGTAGACGCAGAGCGGCTTCCGTAGGTGGGCAGAAGGTTATATGTCCACGTTGAGAATTCGCTAAACCTAAACTAGCTTTTCAAATTGCTGATATCTATTTAGAAAATGATTATATTCAAGAGATTGTTAAACCTATTTCGCGTTCTATTAGCTCTATTAATTTACCCGTAGTGGAACTACAGAACAAAACCGGAGTTTATTATAACTCCACAAGTGGAAGCATATGGGAATTAGAAATGAAAGATGAAAAATTAATGGCTAAATTAGCATGGATGCGTTTTCAAATTGTTCCGATTGACACCAACCATTTTCAATCTGTTGATAATGAGATTGATTATGACATTGAGTTTTCTGAAGGTTTGACTCAAATAATAGTCAAAGTAGATATCGGCAATGGTATTAAAATCTCTACTCTTGAAAAAATGTTAGATTCTCCAAAAGAGCTATTAACAGATTATCTTGGTACTTATTATTCTGCTGAATTAGAGTCTGAATTTCAAATAAATTTAGCAAGCAATAGATTGTATTTTAAGAGCAAAGGTTATTTACCCTCCCATCTCAGGGTTGCTGGGCAAAACCTTTTTCTTATATATCCTATATATGCAGACACATATGCAGATAAGTTTGAATTTGTGCGAGATCAAGAAGGTCGAGTTGTCGGTCTATATCGTTGTAATGACAGGGTGCGAAAACTCTACTTTAGCAAACAATAAGTAATCAAGAGCAGTAAAGAGGAAAATATCAATTATATGCAGGAGCGCCCGAATTGATTTTCTGTTCAAGCTTAGACAGTTGTTGAGCCAAAATTGGAACACGTGGGCGGTAAAGTTCTTGGGCTTTTCGCAAATATTCCAGCCCTTCTTGTTTGTATGTAGGGTTACGCTTTCGATTCCACAACCTTAATTTGTACTCTGCCGTTAACGTGTAATTTTTAATTTTTTATTGATAATTCCCTTCCTTGGGTGGTGTAGCTACACCCCATCTGATCAAATTTGCTTCAAGTTCCCTAATAAATTTAGTATCTTCTGCTAACAAAGAATCATTTTCGCTTACAGAAGATTTCTGCTCAAGAAAAGCAAATGCTTGTCGAAATTGATCTGGAGTAGCCTGAATTGGTGAGTCAAAGTGACAAGCAATAATTTGCTGAAAATCCCAATTAGCAACCTGATCAGCCCAATTGAGTACTTGTGTGGGGTCTTGAGGAAAAATCAGGGTTTGTAAAATTGGTGCAACAAATGGACGCCCTTGATTTCGTAAAGCTTCAAACGATCGCTGCCAATTTTCTTGCCATCGAAATGGAAATACACCAAAATATACTTTTCTGGAACGATTTGGTGCTTTGAGTGCATCGCGAAATGCTTGACCTAATCCAATTGTCTCCAACGTACTGGGACGGAAATAAATCGCAAACAATGAAATACGTTCCCATCCCTTGCGACGGTTGGTTTCGTTGTCCTCGATCGCTTCTAAGGCGTCGTCTCTGGCGTGAAATAACAAGGGATAGGGGTCTAATTGAAAAATTGCAGGTGCTTCTTGTGGTATAGACACTACAGAATCAGTTACCAATAGAGTGTGCGATCGCTTGTGCAAAAAAGCAACTTCTGCAAAAGATCCTCGTCCCAAGTCAATATCCAAGATTGCATAGTCGAATTCACTACTCATTGGAGCAAGGCTAGGATTTTCTGGGAGAATGTGAGTACGTCTTGAGGGAAAGCCAAGCCAACTTAATGGTAAGTTGATAGGAAAACTCCACTGATGGGGAGCAACAAAAACTTGCGCTTGGGGAAAGCATCTAGCAAAAGGGCCAACGAAGATTTTGTGTTCTAAACCAGAACTGGTGGGCAGAATTATATACTTAACATCACCATAACTTGCCACCAACTCATTCATCATGCCGACACACTCTTTGGTAGGAGCAACAGGTGCATATACCAACAAACCATCCGTTTCTAAGCTGACAACGGTCATCCGAATGGGGACGATAGTGTAGAGAATGCCATGCAGTTGATCAAATGTCCAGATTGTGTCCTCAACAACTTCATGGCAGTATGTCTGTCGTCTGCCATAAGGATAAAGTGGTAAAGCAGGCCAAAATGGCCATAACCAATCTTTCAAATGCATGTGTCGTTTCTGCGCCATAAACCTCAATTGGGAGCATCCCAAATGTTCAAAAAACGCCTGCGATTTCAATCGCAGTCTCATAGTGAAACTCTGCTGAAGCAGACTGTTTGATTTTATGAAGTCGTCTGAAGACGACTTGCGCTATTAGCAAAGGGTTTAAACCCTTTGCTTTATGGTATTTTGAAAAAATTGGGATGCTCCCCCCCAATTTGCATTCCTGTGCATTTGTTCTAACATTCCAAATAACCTCTTAATGTCAAGCGAAGTAAATCAGGAAACAAGATCAAAATTATTCCTACCAAAAGGTAGAGACGCTCTGTGTTCTAAACAATTAAGAATAAGTAAACGCACTGATGGTCTTTTAAATCCCCCTGCTATTTTTTTAGTAGATAGTAGGGGTTTCTCCACATTTAAAATTAATTTTAAATAATCCTACAGTGTGGGTATTTGCTTCATTCTCGCTTCGACCAAAAAGATTATGCTGCCTTTTTGTACTTCCATATTAATAATCCGAAACCACACATTATCAAATTCTAGATATGGCGAGTTGACTAATTCTTTGATCTTGTTCAAGAATGCCACAACAATATTTAGAGAAATGCCCTCTCCTTGAAAACAGTTGAAATTTTTCATGAAGATGGGTTTATCTAGAGTACGTGGGCTAAACACTCCCGTAAAGCCTACTTTGGTAGTATTAGCTGGTTCGTTGATCTGCACAAATCCATCTATTTGAATTATATTATCATCAGGTAAAGAAAGCTGGATTTTATCTGGTTGTAAACTTACAGTTTCACCATCCACACTCAAATTTAAATATTTGATTTTGCTACGAACAAAATCTGAGGTCAAAGCGTGGTTAATATCTGCCTCTTTTAGAACTATACGAGCTTTAGTATTTACGGGTTGATCAAGTTTAATTTGACCAAAAATAGCACTGAGAGGATTAATAGAAATTTGATCTGTTTGTACCTCTATTTCTTGTATACGAACTTCTTGAATTTCTATACCTTCTCCTGCAAAAGAAACAGTGTCTGCTTGTCCTTGAACTATTTTTAGCAAATCTGTTTGCACATCTACATCTATCTTTTGTGCTTCATCCAACTGCTTAGACAGGGTGTTCTCTGCTGCTTGAGAGAGTAAATTCTCCTCTATTTTTCGTTCTTGCGACATGAGCTATGTTTTTCTAAAGTCTTCTGCTTCATTGAAACGCTCATCACTTATGAGTGTATCTGCATTAAGTTATATATGTGAGTAAGGGAACGAGGAACGGGGAAAGGGGAATTATTAACAGTAGAAGTGATATCTTGCACGTAATCCAAGATCCAAGATGGTATAAGTTGGTGCATTCGCAATGTAAGTCGATACATTAACAATGTAAGCCGATACATTCGCAATGTGAGTCGATACATTAACAATGTAAGCTGATACATTCGCAATGTAAGCCGATACATTCGCAATGTAAGCCGATACATTAACGTAGTTTTTTTTACAGTAATATCTTCTGCTTTCTTAAACTTTGAACCGTAGAAATAGTGTGTTGTGCTACTTGATCTATCTCCTCTGCTGTATTAAACCTACCAATACCGAATCTTAATGATGCATAAGCCAACTGTTCTGTATGTCCCAAGGCTGTGAGGACGTGGGAAGGTGCAGTGGTTGCTGAAGAACAAGCCGAACCAGAAGAAACTGCCATAACTGATTGCAATCCCAACAGTAATGCAGCTCCATCCACCCCCTCAATACTAATATTCAAATTTCCTGCTAATCGCTGAGTAGGATGGCCGTTGAGGTGAATTCCCTCTAACTGGGAAAGTTGCTCCCATAATCTTTGTCGGAGTTGGGTGAGATATTGATTTTCTGTAGCTTGTGCTTGCAAAGCTATTTCTACCGCCTTACCAAAACCGATAATTTGCGGTGTATACAAAGTGCCAGAACGCATTCCTCGTTCATGTCCACCGCCGTGTTGTTGTGCAGCTAATTGCACCCTGGGATTGCGACGCCGGACATACAATGCACCGATTCCCTTGGGTCCATAAACTTTATGTGCTGTGAATGACATCAGGTCAATTTGCATTGCCTGTACATCTAAAGGAATCTTACCAATAGCTTGAGCAGCATCACTATGAAAAATTACACCGCGTTCTCGACACATCGCACCAATTTCCGCCAATGGTTGCAATACCCCAATTTCGTTATTTGCAGCTATCACCGAAACTAAAATTGTGTCAGGACGAAACGCTTTTTCTAATTGAGTTAAATCTATAAGTCCGTCTGTTTGAACAGGGAGAATTGTAATTTCAAAACCGAGAGTTTGCAGATATTTACAAGGATCAAGCACAGCATTATGTTCAGTCGCAACAGTAATAATATGCTGTCCTTTTTGAAAATAAGCTTCTGCAACTCCTTTAATCGCTAAATTATTGGCTTCTGTTGCACCACTAGTAAAAACAATTTCTTCTGGTGTAGCGTTGATGGCTTGTGCTAATATTTCTCGTGATTTTTTGACAGCTGCTTCGGTTTCCCAACCATAAATATGATTAATACTGGAAGGGTTGCCAAAGTGTTCGGTAAAGTAGGGTAGCATTGCTGCTAGTACCCGTTCATCTACAGGTGTGGTGGCGTGGTTATCGAGATAAATAGGACGATGAGACATAATTTTTCAATTAAAATTTGACCTATATTTTTTAATATACTCAGAACTTTGTATAATTCGTTTTCTCGCTTTAAAAGGGCAAATTCATCAGAAAAAGCATATATTGGTCAACAAGCTGTTACCTGTCTACGCACCCAATTAAACCAAACTTCTAATCCCTCACTTGCTTTAGTAGAAACAGGAATAATCTCAACATCGCGATTCATTTGACGGACATTTGCCTCAATGCGGCTAATATCAATATCTAGATAAGGAGCCAAATCTATTTTTGTAATCAGCAAACAATCGGCTTCTTGAAACATAATTGGATACTTCAGTGGTTTATCTTCACCTTCAGTAATACTTAACAAAGCAACTTTGGCGTGTTCTCCGACTTCAAACTCCGCAGGACAAACTAGATTACCAACATTTTCCACCAGCACTAAATCAATGTTTGAAGGATTATATTCATGTTCCAATCGATGAATTCCACCTGCTACCATTTTGGCATCTAAATGACAGGAACGACCTGTATTAATTGCAATTACAGGAACACCATATTTTCGCAATTTTTCTGCATCTAAATCGGTTGTCATATCGCCTTCAATGACAGCGATTTTGAATTCATTAGTTAAAGCAGCAAGGGTACATTCTAGTAATGCAGTTTTACCAGCGCCAGGACTACTCATGATATTGAAACAAGTAATTCCCCATTCGTCAAAATGCGCTCGGTTGTGATCAGCGCCTTGTTGATTAGCATGGAGTAAGTTAATTCCTAATGCTGCGTCAAAAGTTTGATGCATAAGCGTACTCAATCCTATCAATTTTCAATTCTCTACCTGAGCGAATATCCTCCATTGAGGAATTACATTCAGGACAAGCGTACTGTAAACCAATTTTGGGTGAATATTCTTGTTGACAATGATGACAAAAGGCAATTAGTGGTGTTTCTTTAATTATCAGTTTGACGTTTTCTAAAAAGGTATTGCGCGTTTGTACTTCAAAAGCAAATTGTAAACTTGCAGGTTCAACGCAAGTGAATTTACCAACAATTAAGTGAATTTGAGAAATTTCTAGGCGTTCAGGTTGGGATTCCCACCAATCTTTCACTGTTAAAATTAGTGCTTTTGTCATATCAGTTTCGTGCAAAGTTTATCTCCATTCCTCCACTGAATCTGATTGGGTTGCGGGGTGAATATATGCAGGTTTTTCTTTGCGTGGTAATTGACCTGATATAACTAAATGTGCCATCGTATCACAAATGACTCGTGCTGCCATTAATGATGTCATATCGCTGATATCATAAGGCGGTGAAACTTCCACAACTTCTAGTCCACAAACAGGTACGTTTTGGACAATTTTACCCAGCAAATATAGCGCCTCACGGGGTAATAATCCACCGGGTTCGGGCCAACCAGTTCCAGGCACAAACCCTGCATCAATACAGTCAATATCGAAACTGATATAAACGCAATCTGTACCGTCTAATGCTCTTTCTAGCGCAAAGTTGACGGCTGCATCTAACCCCATTTCAGTAATGTCTGTTACTGTTAAGATATTGGTGGCTCTTTCTCGACAAACTTTTACACCTTGACGCGGTACTTGCCAACCACCAATTCCCAATTGCACCAGATTTTTGGCTGGAGCATTTTTGATATTTGTAGCATGAAACCAGGGACAAGTATGCATACGTTCATCTAGGTCTGTTTCCTGGGTATCCACATGGCGATCAAAGTGAATAATTCCGACTTTTTTATCATCTAAATGACGACAAACACCACGAACTGTGGGAAAGCCTATTGAATGATCTCCTCCCAAAATTATAGGGAATGCACCAGAATTAAAGATATGTGCAATGCCTTTAGAAATCTGATCAAAGGACTTTTCATTATTAGCTGGAATCGTGAAAATGTCACCTACATCACATAAAGTAATTTGCTCGCGCAAGTCTACACCCAATTCAAAGTTATAAGGAGTGTATAATGCAGAGATTCGGCGAATTCCTTGAGGGCCAAAACGCGTTCCAGGTCGATAGGTAGTTCCAGAATCGTGCGGTACGCCGACGATCGCCACGTCATATTCACCTACTTTCCGCACATCTTCCAAATAGGGTGCTTTTAAGAAAGTATTAATCCCAGCAAAGTGAGGAAGTTCACCACGAGAAAAGGTTGGAATCGAGCGATCGCGTATACTATCTGCTGCTTCTAATCCAAATTCTAATCCTCTAGAAACTTCCTGCTGCCAACCAGTTAGCGGTAAATTGGCTTCTTTTTCCATAGCACGTTCTGCTTGCGTAGAATTTGGCTGGAAATGAGAATTAGGATCACTAAAAGATTGTTCACTCATGTTTTGCGAAATGAAATTCTAAGATTTGCAAGACAAAACTATAGCCCAGGTAAACCATAACAGTTAACATTCTGCTATGTATCTCCCGGGCTTTTTTCCCGCCGTGTGGCCAGTTTTTTCTAAACTGGGTGCTTCTCTCGGACCAGTCATTTAACTTCAAAATAGTTAAATCGGAACCCTAGAAGCTATTAATTTTTACCTGATTACTAATAGTCGTTTTTACTGTTTGATTTTTTATATTCATCTCTACAATTATCATAAATTCTTAACATAAAAAGTATTAAAGGTTACAAAATATTGATAATAGTCTACAAGCTTCAGAATTAGTACTATTTATCACTACTGATCTGAACTTGAGAAGTATTACCAGTATTCAAATCGAGCGATCGCACTAATGATAGTGGTAATGGTTGCTGACTAATTCTGTTAATGTAATTTCCATTTAAGTAAGGCAAGTAATTTGGTTGATTAGCAACATAAGTTTGAAAAAAAGACAGGCTTAAAAATTTAACATAGCGTTGTGCTAAGGCTGGATTTGGGCCGATCACTTGTTCGGGTACTGGAATAGCACCGTTTGGTGATTCTGCAATTGTCGAAAAGTGTGTACCATTACTGATCAATGCTAAATATTTGTTGGCAGTTGTTAACCAAGTAAAAGGTTGAATTTGTTCAGGTAAAGGTGGAGCTGCTGTATCTTTACTACTACTGACAATCATCACTGGTATTTTGATTTGACTGAGGCTGTCTTTACCAAGAACAATACTGTCAACTGGGTTAATGGCGATCGCTGCTTTAATGCGTGGATCAGATAGATCATACTGACCAGTTAAGGGTAATTCCGCAGTCAAGCACTGAAGTAAAAGTGAGACGTTGAGGGTATCTTGTGAAGGTGGACAACTTTTTTGGATTTGGGGAAAGTTAATCGGTGCGCCTGCTAATGCTAAAACTGTGTAGCCTCCAAAAGATTGACCAATAACGCCTACTTGTTCCAAATTTAAGCGTCCTTGAAAAATGGGATTGGATTGGGAAAGTTTAGTGAGTTGATCCAAAAGAAATTTTACATCTAAAGGTCGATCAATAAATTCTCTGGGACTGGTAATTTCTGCCGATCTACCTGATAATAAGGCTTGCAATTGCGCCGCGTTGCTACCAAGATGTTCTGGAACTGCAACCACAAATCCACGGGAAACTAGATATTCGGCTAAGTAAACAAAGCTGGTTCGATCAGAACCCAGTCCGTGGGAGATGACAATCACTGGTCTGGGGCTAGAAACTTGTGGTAAGTAAATATCCGCCGGATATGTACGACTGCGAGAAGCGTCATTGAGGATAATAGGTTGCTTTCGCCATTTATAAGGCCCTGGTTGCAGTAAGTTGATGGTGGTGTTGGTATTCTCTGCGGAATTAGTTGTTACTTCTTGGCTAGCTTCTTTTTCAATCAGTGCGATCGCTTTTTGAGTCTGATTGAGAAAATTTTGGGCTAGGTTGGTTAACTCTAGAGCGCGGGCTAAATTAATGGAAATCTGACTTGAGGGAAATTTCCGTACTACATTCAATAAAGTTAAGCCTTCCGGTTCAGCCGCAGCTAAAATTAATGCTGCACGAATTCCATATAATCCAGTCGCCCGACTATCACCCTCAATCACTGTTGCGAAATTTTCTAGCAATCTCTCGCCTATTGGTGTGTAAAGAAACTGCGAAACTTGTACCGCATTCAAGGGAATAGGAGTCAACAATAGTTCTTTGAGCTGCTGTAGTCGTTCTTTGGGTGCGTACTGAAAATACGCGGCTAATTCGTCATCAATTTTACCTGTTCTGGCGTAATTTTCTAAAGATTCAACTGGGATAGAACGCTCCAACAAACCGTAGGATAAGGTTAAGCGTTCTGCACTCAACACAGGACGAGGAATAAGACTTGGTATCAAATAAGTGGCGATCGCAATACCACTACAAAACCACCTAATATAATTTTGGGATTTTCTGCGTCTGGATTGTGGGAATCCGTTTGTTGTATGGTTTTTGACATCTTGTATAAGCTTATCTATACTTTTGGATATTTTTTGAGCAAATTTTAAATTTGACATTAGAACACCCTCACCTATTTTTTGCTAGAAATTATGCGAATTTAGCTTGTCAGTGACAGTAAATTATAGTGATGGCTTTACTTTCTATCTCAGTATAAAAACAAAATGAGGGTGTCAGGAGATACTATTGTTGGATATATTAATCGCTAATGCGATCGCTTTTCTTTCCACCGATCTAGAAAAGGAATTACTATTCCATCATAAACTGGGTAATCAGCCGGGATTGGATATTTTTCCTCCAAATTTCTCAAACAGCCTTGAATGACTGCTCTATAAGGTGGTTTTCCCCCGCCAAACCTTTCAGATGTAATATCAAAGTGAATACCCTTGTAGCAATTCCAGGCGTGATGAATGCATAAACGATAGTATCCTTCGACATAATCTACGTCTGGAAAGTGTTGTGACAACAACATAGCGTTTCCAAAACAACATTGAGGTTGTACAACTTCATCAGCTATTCTATAGATGATTTTTGCTACATCTTTGGGAAGTGAGAACAGCAGTTTGATTTCAATGTGGTTCATAAGTCGCCGAAGGTAGATGTTTTATTGGTAGAAAGGTAAGTACCGAATATTTTTGAAAAATTCTTGGATGCTTGAATGATTTTTATAGATATAAAATTGGACAAAAATATGTCACTTTCAATCCTATAAATACATTCAGAAATTTAGGAGAAGACATGGCAGTTTATGAAATTTTATCTATGATTTTCCAAACAATTAGAGTAGTTGAATCAAGCTATAAGCAGCTTTTGAGCATCCTTGATAAATTTACTGGATAAAAATAAGGAACTTATAAGAAAGTCATAAGAAGTTTGAGCTTAAATCTTGTAAACCATCTTAAAACAAGGATATTTGATTTATTAAAAAATTAGTTTGTATAAAAATAAAAATCCCTTCCAAAATGATAGAAGGGATTATTTGATGCCTGTTGGACTCTTTTTGTTAAGTTTGTCTTGATTTAATCTTGCAAGAAATGATATTAAATCAAGCAACAAGCAACATAGACCACCTTAATCAAATTACTGGATTTATATAAGGAAGTTATAAATATTTTTTGATCAGAATAGGACTTATACCATTTCCATATGAAGATGCATAGAAAGAACTCCTCTGTCCTCTCTTGCGAAGGGCGGACGAAAGGAGGGTGGTTTCATACGAAAAAGGAAAAATATGGAAGTCTGTATTTCTCGTTTTGAAGCATAGATTTTTACCCCTCTCCAAACCTCTCCCCTTATTAAGGCTGCGGTGTACACATAAATCCTCTGATCCCCCTAAATCCCCGCGCTGACGCGCCGCTACGCTAGAAAAAAGGGGGACTTTGATTCTAGTTCCCCCTTTTTTAAGGGGGGTTAGGGGGGATCAAAACGCTACTAGGCAACTTTATAAGACTTCTGTGTACACCGTAGCCTTATTAAGGGGAGAGGCTTTCTGCTTCAATGATTTTTGGGTTCGCCGAAATGATTTTTGGGTTCGCCGAAATGATTTTTGGGTTCGCCGAAATGATTTTTGGGTTCGCCGAAATGATTTTTGGGTTCACCGAAATGATTTTTGGGTTCACCGAAATGATTTTTGGGTTCGCCGAAATGATTTTTGGGTTCACCGAAATGATTTTTGAGTTCGCCGAAATGATTTTTGGGTTCACCGAAATGATTTTTGAGTTCGCCGAAATGATTTTTGAGTTCGCCGAAATGATTTTTGGGTTCACCGAAATGATTTTTGGGTTCACCGAAATGATTTTTGAGTTCGCCGAAATGATTTTTGGGTTCGCCGAAATGATTTTTGGGTTCACCGAAATGATTTTTGAGTTCGCCGAAATGATTTTTGAGTCCGCCGAAACGATTTAGAGCATCCCAATTTTTGAAAAAACAAGAGCGACTAGAAGTCGCGACCACACAAACATAGACGCCCGTAGGACCAATACGGTTCGGTTAAGAATTTTTCGTCATAATTTTGGACATGTAGAGACGTTGCACTGCAACGTCTCTACAGGGTTTAAACGTCAATTGATTTGTCTTATCCGAACCGTATTGCCCGTAGGACGGCTTCCCATTCGCCATCAGAGCCAGCCTACGCAGGCTACAACTAGTCCACGCAGGCGGACTTAGTTTGTCTAGACCCAGACTTCCAGTATGCGGGGATCTTAAACATTTGAGATACTCCCACAGAGAATCCCAATTACTTACGCCTCTCCCCCAACAACTACATCGCGTATTCGCAGACTTGGGCCGCCACAACCTACAGATAAACCATTTTGTCCACCTTTGCCACAACCACCGGATTCGTCCCAGTAAAAGTCGTCACCGATTGCTTCTATATCTGTGAGGGTTTGAAATACGTTTCCTGAAAGAGTGACATCTTTTACTGGTTCGGCTATTTTCCCATTTCTAATCATCCAAGCTTCCCCAGCACTAAAGGTGAACATTTCGCCGTTAGTCATTCCACCCAACCAGTTACGGGCATAAACTCCTTCTTTGATACCACTAAATAAATCAGCTACAGGTGTTTTACCTTTTTCTATCCATGTGTTAGTCATGCGGACAATGGGTGCATAGTGATAATTAAGACATCTAGCATTACCTGTTGCCGCTTCTCCTAATTTCCCTGCGGTTTCGCGAGAATGCAATCTTCCGACTAATACTCCATCTTGAATTAACTGCGTAGTTGTCGCAGGTGTTCCCTCATCATCATATAAATAACTACCTCTGTGTCCAGTGGGGGCTGCACCATCAAAAATTTGCAATTCTTTTGGGCCAAACCTGCGTCCAATCGTCATAATTTCCAGCAAATCTGGGTTTTCGTAAGCCATATCTGCTTCTGAAAGATGTCCAAAAGCTTCGTGGACAAATAAACCAGTGAGAATGGGATCAATAACTACAGTGTAGGTATTACCTTTGACTGATGGTAGTGCTAAGGCTGCTACTGCTCTTTGAGCGGCGCTTTTGACTTGGGTGTCTAAGTTGGTTAAATCTTCAAAAGCTTGGCGAGAACCGATGGTTTCTCTACCAGTTTGGACAGTATCACCATCTCTGGCTGTGGCAGCAAAGCGCATTTCCATATCTACCCAAGATTGTTCAATGAAAGTACCTTCATTGGTAGCAATTATTACTCTTTGACTGATATCACTGTAGCGTACAGATGTGGTGCTGATGCGATAGTCTACACTTTCGAGGAGATTACAATAGCGATCGCACAATTCTTTTTTGCGAGTCAAGGAAATATATCGCGGATTAGTACCTGTCAAAGGTAATTGACAGACAGCTTGCACTGGTTCAATGGGAGCAAGTACAGTTTCTTCATCACCAACCATTCGCGCCGCAGCAATTGCTTCTTCGATGCGTTCAGCAATTGTTGTCAAGCGGTTGAAACTGCTGAATCCCCATCCACCTTTATAAGCAGCACGAACATGTCCACCGATGGAGATAGCTTCGCTGAGGGTTTCGACTTTTTCGCCACGCAAAAATATATCTGTACCTTCAGCTTCTTCTAGGCGAATCATTAAATAATCTACCTTCGATGAATAGCGTTCTAGTAAATCAGAAATTAAATTTTGCACATCCACAAGTAAGCTAGGCATTTGGCTGCTAGGAACAACGACGACTTGAATTTATTCTCCGATAAAGTGTGATCACACAAGGGAGAACACAGAAGTAGATATTTTTTGATCGTTTATCCTGTATTCTTTTTTAATGCGATCGCCATAGAGCGTACAGAAAGCCTTGATTATTTATCCTTGATGTGCTTAAAAATGCAAGAAAAGCTGCCAAAAATCTTTAAGTTAGAGGCAGGTAATGCCAGTAAAAATGTTTTGCTGTTGGCAGGAATCTTTTTTTTCCTGTGTCTGTTATTTACCCTGCACCGCTACTATAGTTTTTACGCTTCCTTCGACCAAGGCATTTTTAACCAAGTTTTTTGGAATAATCTGCATGGTCGCTTTTTTGAGAGTTCTCTTTCTTCTAGTCTTTCTACAAATGTAGTTCATGCTGGTGAAATTGCCACAGTATATTATCATCGGCTTGGGCAACACTTCACACCAGCGTTGTTGCTGTGGCTACCAATTTACGCCTTGTTTCCTTCTCCTGCAACTTTGACTGTTTTGCAAGTCACGCTGATCACGGCGGCGGGTTTAGTGCTATACGTACTAGCTAGGCAATATCTCCAACCACGATTAGCAGTCATGATTACCGCCAGCTTTTACGCTGCGAATGCGGTGATCGGCCCGACTTTAAGTAACTTTCACGACATTTGCCAGATTCCCTTGTTTGTATTTACCCTGCTGCTAGCAATGGAAAAACGCTGGTGGTGGTTATTTTGGTTGATGGCAGTTTTGATTTTAGCTGTGCGGGAAGATGCTGGTATAGGATTATTTGGGGTGGGAGTTTACATGATTTTGAGTCAACGCTTCCCCCGCGCTGGCGTTGCTGTGTGTATCCTCAGTTTTGGTTACATATTGGTGTTGACTAATAAAATCATGCCTCTGTTTTCTGAAGATGCTTCACGCCGATTTGCGATCGAACGATTTGGACAATATATTGATGGTGATCAAGGCTCGACTTTAGATATTATTCGGGGCATGATAACTAATCCTGTGCAGTTTTTGGTAGAATTAGTCACACCAATAGATGGAACAATTAAGTATTTACTTGGTCAATGGTTGCCCTTAGCATTTGTACCTGCTGTTGCGCCTGGTTCTTGGATGATAGCTGGGTTTCCATTATTACAATTATTCATCAGCCGGGGCGAATCTGTTCTTTCGATTACGATTCGTTATGCCTTAACTGTAGTTCCAGGATTATTTTACGGGTCTATTCTCTGGTGGTCGCAGCGTCAGCAAAAATATAAACCTTCATTTCGCCGCTTGTGGATAGGTTGTATTTGTCTATCTTTGTTTTTTAGCTTCACATCTAACCCAAATCGCACTTTTTACTTTCTGATTCCTGATTCCGTAAAACCACTAGTATATGTGTCATTGCCACAACAATGGCAGCATGTAAATCAGATGCGTTCCTTGCTAGCACAAATTCCCTCTGATGCTAGTGTATCTGCAACAACTTATTTGGTTCCCCATCTTTCTAGTCGGCGAGAAATCCTACGTTTACCTGCTTTAGAACTACGTGATGATGCTCAAAAAGTGATCAAAGTAGATTATGCGATCGCTGATCTTTGGCAGTTACAAAAGTATCAAGCTGCATTTAAAAGCGATCGCCGTTTATTAAAAGATTTAGTACCACAGATTGACCAGCTCACCAATAATCGCGAATATGGAATCATCAGCTTTCAAGATGGCGTCATTCTCTTAAAAAAAGCTGCCAGTTCGGACACAAAAGCAGCAGCAGCTTGGTTACAATTCCGGCAAGAGTTGGTGGAAAAGGATCGGGGATTCTCCAGAGGAGACGCACTCGCGTTCGGGGATTGGGGATCGGGGAAGGGAGAAAAATATATATCTCATCCTACCTACCTAATGACTAATGACTAATGATTAATGACCAATGACCAATGACCAATTTTAGAGAAATGTAAAGGCTTGGGGGATTGCATCCAATGAAAATACTAGTGCTGAGTTGGGAATTTCCACCCCGTATTGTTGGAGGAATTGCGCGTCATGTCTCAGAGTTGTACCCAGAACTCGTTAAGTTAGGACATGAAGTTCATCTGATCACACCTGAATTTGGTCATGCACCCATGTATGAATTAGTGGAAGGGGTGTGTGTGCATCGGATTCCTGTAGCTGGTGGAAATGACTTTTTCCACTGGGTAGTAAACATGAACCAAAGTATGGGTAGTCATGGCGGAAAATTGATCTCGGAGGAAGGGCCTTTTGATATTATCCATGCTCATGATTGGTTAGTGGCAGATGCGGCGATCGCTCTCAAGCATACTTTTAAAGTTCCTCTGATTGCCACAATCCACGCTACTGAATACGGACGCTACAACGGTATTTATACTGCTACTCAATGTTATATAAGTAGTAAAGAAGAACTATTAGCCTACAACGCTTGGCGAGTGATCGTCTGCACCGACTACATGCGCCGGGAAGTAGAACGGGCGTTACACAGTCCTTGGGATAAAATTGACGTTATTTATAACGGTATCCGTCCAGAAAAGAAACGCCACCACGAAGATTTTCACGCCTTAGACTTCCGTCGGCAATTTGCTGAAGATGGCGAAAAAATTGTTTACTATGTCGGTCGCATGACCTATGAAAAGGGTGTATCCTCACTGCTAGCTGCGGCTCCTAGAGTTTTGTGGGAAATGGGTGGTTATGTTAAGTTTGTAATTATTGGTGGTGGAAATACTGATCATCTCAAAAAACAAGCTTGGGATACAGGCATTTGGGATAAATGTTATTTTACAGGCTTTATGTCTGATGACTACTTAGATAAATTTCAAACTATCGCTGACTGTGCTGTTTTCCCTAGTCTTTACGAACCCTTTGGCATTGTGGCGTTAGAAAGCTTTGCTTCTCGTGTACCCGTAGTTGTATCTGACACTGGTGGGTTTCCTGAAGTAGTACAACATACAAAAACAGGTATTATCACGTATACTAATAATCCTAATTCTCTGGCGTGGGGAATTTTGGAAGTGCTAAAAAACCCCGGATATCGGCAATGGTTGACTGATAATGCTTACGAAGATTTGGAACGGCGCTTTAGCTGGCCAAAATTAGGTAAGCAAACAGAACAGGTGTATGAGCGAGTGCTACATGAGCGATCGCTCATAGTTTGGTAGGAGTTTGAATGCACACCAGACGCAAAGAAATATAGTTCTTTGCGTCTTTTATCTTTTACAAATAAGAAGCTACGGTTAAACTAGTCGCGATCGCACAAGCAACTAATAAGATTAATCTTTCTTTTGCTGTTAATCTTGAATCTACAGGTAGTTCTCCTGTATAACCACGAGCTACCATTGCTGCATAAACTCGCTCTGCTCTTGCTAAACTGCGGAGATACAAACTACCAATCATTGCTGCACTAGCGTAACGTAACCATCCACCAGGGCCATTAATACCTCGCAATTGAGCAGCACGCTGCATTCTCTGGACTTCTGACAATAAAATTTCTAAGTATTGTCCTGCTAACAATAAACTTTGTTTCAAACCACTCGGAACAGGTAGAGCTTTAAGAGCAATACCAAAACTGTGTGGTGGTAAAGTTAGCAAAAAACTATTCATTGTCAGCAAGCAAACCAGAGAACGAACCAACAAAAAACTGGCTCGTTCCCATCCTAAAGGCAAAGCCACTAATGACAGAAATATTAATTCTGTACCCAACAAACCTGTGAGTTGAGGAATGGGGGCGCTTAATAAGACAGCCCAAATCAGTGCAATAGAAGCATATGCAGCTAGCCATTCCCAAGCTTCATACTTTAATAAAGCTGCTCCAATTACAATAACTAGAGATAGCTGCAAGCGTAAAGGTAAGGGTAAGGAAAGTTTAAGCATTCTTTGGTTTCACTACCTGAGCAATACCAAAAGCAACACCAAAGCAAACGATTGATCCAATAATCCCAGCAATACTTGTACCGAGTGAACCCAATCCTTCTATGCCATAATCGGCTAGAGGTGTTGGTACTATCACTCTCACCTGATCGGCGAGGTTAATAAAGCCTAAGTTTTCAGCAACTCTTTCTAAACCATCTGGCCATGCGGAAGCAACCAAGGAAACTAAACCAGAAATCAAAAGAATACTTACTACTGGTATTACCCACCCTCTTAATTGTCGTTCTTCTCCAGGTAACAAATCTGGTCGAACTGTGGCTAGGTAAGTCAATACGCCTCCGGTAATCAAACCCTCGCCAATTCCAATCAAAATGTGTACACCAGTCATCGCTGGTAAAGCTAATCCTAAAGGTGCTGTTCCCGAAATAGCCAACTCAAGCGCGCAGGCGATCGCAGCCACAACCACACTCACAGCAGCAGCGATTCCAGCTGCTAATGGTAAGCGGCTTTTGTAACCCCCAAATAATCGCTGTAAAGTTTGGGTTAAACTCCAACCAACCCAGACTCCCACTATTGCCATGTTAAAAATATTTGCTCCCAAAGCAGTGATTCCCCCGTCAGCAAACAGCACAGCCTGAATAATTAAAACCGTGGCGATGCATATTGTACCTGCCCAAGGATTACCAAGGATAATTGCTGCGAGAGTTCCTCCTAGTAAGTGACCACTAGTACCGCCTGCAACAGGAAAATTAATCATCTGAGCAGCAAAAATAAAGGCAGTAGTTAAACCCAAAATGGGTGCGTGTTTAATTCCAAAAGCATCTCGCGATCGCGTTAATGAAATACCCAACATCGCCACACTTACCACACCAGTAACTGCTGCTACTGGCGGAGAAATAAAACCATCAGGAATATGCATTAGGTTCCCCTGTTTTTGTTTTTATTTGCACAAATAAATTCTTAATAGCCGCAGTTCAAACTAATTCTTAAAAAAACAAAATTTACCCCTTTTCTGCAATGCCCTCTTAGGGGATTTTATACTCTTACTTCCGGATTATTGACAAGAAAATTTGTATAAAATGATTTACTTATGCTTTTGATTGTTAAAAATTATAAGTAAACAATTAGTACTTGTATGACATATACAGTAATTCTAGCTAAACGACTCGGCCGTAATGTACCGATAGCATAGTGCCGAAAAGCACGATCACTACATCTATGGCACACCGAAACACAATCCATGAAGCCCATCTTTGCCGATATCTTGAGAGCGCGATCGCTTCTGATTTTTGGATAAAGCAAGGAAGATTTCTAAAAATAAAGAAATTCATTGAAGATTCGCTGTTGTAATTGCTCTAAAATAGCTTTATCTTTAGTCAGTTCATTAAAAGCACCTAACATTTCACAAATTAAAGGCACTCCTAGCTGCAATTCCTCAAGAATTTCGCGTTGAGTAAACACATCCTCTGGTTTTCCTTCCAGCACCAGCCTTCCTCGATCCATCACAAATATCCAATCTGCCCAACGATAAACTAAATCAAGATCATGGCTTGCCATAACTATTGTTGTGCCAGCAGCATGGATATTTTGTAAAGTCGTCATCAACTTACGAGTATGCAATCTATCTAAATATGCTGTGGGTTCATCTAACAATAATAACTCTGGTTTGAGAACCATCACATCTGCGATCGATACTCGCTTTTTTTGACCTAAACTTAAATGATGTACAGGTCTTTGAGCAAGTTCTATTAAATCAAATTCAATTAATGATTGCTCAACTAGTTGTTGAATTTCAATCTCTGGCAAACCCAAATTACATAATCCATAAGAAATATCTTCTTCCACTGTAGAAGCAACTAGTTGTTGTTCTGGGTCTTGAAAAACAACGCCAACTTTCTGACGCAATTTTACTAAAGATTTGCGGTTATATTGTAGAGGCATTCTTTGCCAAATAATTTTACCTCTATCTGGTTTGTATAAACCATTAGCTAATAAAAAAAGAGTAGTTTTTCCACAACCATTTTGACCAATTAATGCACATCTTTTTTTCGCTGGAATTTTGAAATTGAGATTATTAATTGCCGATTCTTTAGCGCCTGAATAAGTATAATCTACTTGTTCAAATTCGAGTAACCATTCCTGCATTCTGCCCCCATTCTAATACTATTAATAAAGCGCAACCAAAAATAGCTTCTATTGTATAACGCTTTGATTGATGATAACGATGGGGATGCCAAACTCGCAATTCTCCATTAAAACCCCTGGATTCTAAACTCAAGCAAACTTGACGATAGTTTTCTATTGTGCGTTTGAGAAGTTGTCCAATTAATAGTGCTAAACTTCTCATCCCTGTAGCAAAATTACAGTATCCTCCACGGGCTTGTTGAGCAACCCATAACTCAGAAGCTGTGTTTAACAATACAAAAATAAAGCGATACATCAGTAATAACAATTCTGTAATTATTACTGGACAACCTATATGTCTTAGAGTTTGCAAGAGTGCAGTAAAAGGAATAGTCAGAACAATAAAATACAAACAACAAAGAGAAGCTAAAGCTCGCGTTAAAATTGTTAAACCCTGTACAGCACCATGATGACTGATATATAAGTAATAGTTGCCAAAGGCTAATCCTATAATTGAGTCATTTTCTACTAAATTGAGATGAGATATTTCTATTACATTAATAACTAAAGCAGGTAGACTGGTTAACCAAAAAAAAGTTGCTACGTAAATTAATTTAAAATATATTTTGCTAGGAATACCCGCATAAATTACTGTCCAAATACTCATCCAAACTGCAATCAGGATTTGTACAAAAGGATGAGCAAAGGCAGCAACTATCAACATAACAGTTGCAAACAGTAATTTTTGTTCAGGTGGCAACCAACACAAGCGATTAGTATAAGCTAGGGTATCAATCTGAATTTTCATTATGATGATTTTGTTGTTCTGAACGCCCTTTATAAAGTCCAATTACATAACCAATGACACCAGCGCCCGCAGCCGCTTGCACGGCAAATAAGAGGCTTTGTACTTCAGAACTAGATATTTGAATTAATGAATTAAACCAAGGTTCATATTTAGGCTGTATCTCTTTAATAGCTTCTTGAGCTTTGCCATCTGCACCACCAAATTCTGCATCTTTGAGTACCACCAATGGTGTTGCTGACAATGCAACTACAGCTAATAGTAATAACCAATTATTCCATTTATGTTTTTGATTTTTTGATTTTGAATGAGTCATACAATTAATAGTCCATAATTATGTGTAACTCTCTGGTAGTCCAACCAATCAAATTTATCTAGTTTGTAGTAAGCACTTTATTGCTTAATAGAGCGATAAATCGCTCACTACGAACCTTTTAAAACTTAGCTTGACAGAGTATTAATCACAGCAATTCTTCTGAGCGCAGGGTAATAAGAAATTACCAGTTTCTATCTGAATTGTGGTGTGTTCAATGCCAAACTTATCATGTAAATCCATCCTGATTCGAGATAAGAAAGCATCACCAGGATTACCAGTAAGCATAACCAAGTGTGCTGTTAATGCTGACTCGGTGGTACTCATGGCCCAAATATGCAAATCATGCACAGCAACCACACCAGAAAGTTCCGCTAAGTAAGTACGTACTGCTGACAAATCTATTCCTTGAGGAACAGCATCAAGTACCAAATCTAATGACTGAGATAACAACTTCCAAGTGCCAACTAAAATTACCACAACAATAATTAAGCTGATCACTGGATCGAACCATAGCCAGTTAGTTGTGATAATGGCGATACCAGCTAAAACCACACCTAAAGATACTAAGGCATCAGCCACCATATGTAAAAATGCTGCTTTAATGTTTAAATCTCGCTCTTTACCAGACATGAACATTGCAGCTGTAATGCCATTAATCACAATCCCGACAAGGGCTACAGTAATGATAGTGTTTCCAGTCACTGGTATGGGGTTACTCAAGCGTTGAATCGCTTCTATGGCGATCGCTCCCATCGCGACCAACAGTAAACAAGCGTTGAGAAGAGCAGCTAAGATCGAAGAACGACGTAATCCGTAAGTATAACGCTTCGTTGGGCGACGACGAGCCAGCCAAGTTGCACCCCAAGCCAGTATTAACCCCAGCACATCACTAAGATTGTGACCAGCATCCGCAGTTAAAGCTAAAGAGTTCGTCAGAAAACCAAATACTGCTTCAACGATCACAAATCCCATATTCAGGATAATACCAATCATAAAGGCACGATTGTAAGTGAGCTGATGGTGGTGGTCGTGGTGATGATGGATGGACATAGCTATGGGAGGAAAATGTCTATTCTGCTAAATAATATATGAATACATGTTCATGTATTGTGTGACATCCTAACCCATCGTCTGAAGTCATTACAAGTTGGTGATCAGTGATTAGCCATACCTGATGTTATTCATCTTGCTTGATTAGCTGCAACATTTCTAATTCTTGACGACCATAATTAGCCAGCCAGTTCCATACTAGTACGGTTAACAAGCCTTCACTAATTGCTAAAGGGACTTGTGTGACAGCAAAGATGCTGGCAAATTTGACAAAGGAAGCGACGATCCCACCGACTGGTGCGGGAAATGCTAAAGCTAATTGGATCGAAGTCACGATATAAGTGACCAAATCTGCGATCGCAGCAGCCAGAAATATTGCTAATCTTTGTTTACCTGTTGTCATCACTAAGCGATAAATCCAATAAGCAACAAACGGCCCGGCGATCGCCATCGAAAATGCATTCGCTCCCAATGTCGTCAAACCACCGTGAGCCAAGAGCAATGCTTGAAATAAAAGTACCAAACTACCAAGTACAGACATGGCTAAAGGGCCAAATAGTATTGCTCCTAATCCTGTACCTGTAGGATGAGAACAACTACCTGTCACCGATGGCATTTTTAAGGCAGATAGCACAAACGTAAATGCTCCCGCCAATGCTAAGAGTAATTTTAATTGCGGGTTTGCTTGGGTAATGTGTGATATTCGCCGCAACCCCAACACAAAAAATGGCAAAGCAACTATCCACCAAAAAACTGCCCATTTTACAGGTAAAAAGCCTTCCATGATGTGCATCGCATAGGCTGGTGCTGCTGCACTCACAACTATATAAAAGCTGAAAATCCCTAGCAGGATTGATAATACACCTTTTACCTTCAAAATAATTCTCAAAATCAGCCATCCCTTGAAGATATATAAGGATTTAGTTTATATTGGTAACTTTTATTCTTCAACTATTTATATCATGATTATCATTATCATAATTTTCCGAAATAAATATTTATAGGCTTTTCGCAGGTTGGGAATAGTAGCTTGATTTCCGTCCTTTTGTTTTAGTGTCACGGGTGTTCAGATCCCCGACTTCGCAAAAATTGTCGGGGATGTATATTCGGTTGAAGACAAAAAAGAATTATTGACAATAATTTTTAATTCCTATATGAATATAAATTAGTTGCAAAAAATTTGCAGTTTGCTTTTTGCTGCAAATTATTACTGATAGTATCATGCCTGACTACTTTGCTCTTAATCAAGAAAAATTGTTAAATCGCCGTCAACTGTTAAAACTAGGATTAGCAGGTGCAGGCGTTACTGGTGCAGCTGTGGTATGGGATAGGTTAGCAGCACAAAAGCAATTGGTGAGAGTACCACCTTTAGAGACAGAGGAAAATACCAACAGCGCTGTCAACCCAGTACAAGTATTGCGAAATTTTGATTATGGGACGCTGAAGCGAGAAAATGGGCGGACAATCCGAGAATTTCGCTTAACTGCTGGTACTTCCGAGATTCAACTTAATAGTGCTGTATCGTACAATATCTGGGATTTGAATGGTCGTATCCCTGGGCCGACACTGAGAGCAAAACAAGGCGATCGCGTACGGATATTGTTCCTCAACCAAGCTGGACATTCCCACTCTTTACATTTTCATGGTATTCACCCCGCAGAAATGGACGGTGTTCGTCCAGTAAGCAATGGTAGCGCCACAATTTACGAATTTGATGCTGAACCCTTTGGTGTTCATCTCTATCACTGTCACATTGAACCCGTGACTCGACATATTGCCAAAGGATTATACGGCATGTTTATAGTTGATCCGCCCAAGCCTCGTCCAAGCGCAGATGAAATTGTATTAATAATGGCTGGGTATGACGTCAATGACGATAACCACAATGAGTATTACGCCTTTAATGGTTTACCTCATTACTACATGGATAATCCGATTCCCATTTACCAAAATCAGTTGATTCGATTATATGTTCTCAACATTATTGAATTTGATCCCGCAGTGACATTTCACTTGCACGCTAATTTTTTTGATGTTTATCCGACTGGAATGACTTTGACTCCCAGCCAAAAAAGCGATGTAGTGACGATGGGTGTAGCAGAACGTCACATCTTAGAATTTGCTTTTCGTTATCCAGGTAAGTATATGTTTCATCCCCATCAAGATGCGATCGCAGAAAACGGATGTATGGGTTTATTTGAAGTCGTTGCTGATAAAAATTCCCAAAATATAGCGAAGAATACTTAAGCAAAATTGCAATATTGACCAAGTAGAGACGCGAAATTTCGCGTCTCTACTCCAGCGATTTGTTAAGTTGCGACATCTAACCGATAAACATCCATCTCAATACCATGAAAAATTGTTTTCCTTTCGTATCTCATCCCCAACTTTTCAAGCACTCTCACTGATGCTGTATTTGCTCGCTCGACAATTCCAAAAATGTATGGAAACTTGATTTCCTCAAATCCATATTGAATGGTTGCTGATGCTGCTTCAGTTGCTAACCCCCTACCCCAAAACTCTGGGTCTAATCGATATCCAATCTCTGGTTCAGCTACATTATCAATTTGGTCGATTGTAATTCCACAGTAACCAATCAATTCGTTAGTTTGTTTGAAAATGATAGCCCACTTCCCGAATCCAAATGCTTTGTATGAAGTGATGAAACTGTCTATTTTCGCTTGCGTTTGGGAAACTGAGAGAATCCCACTAACAGAAAATTCCATGACTCGTGAATTTGCAAGAATTGGTGCAAGTTGATAGACGTCTTTTTGCTGGAAGTCTCTGAGGATAAGACGTTGTGTTTCTAGCCAAACCATGACTCAAAGTAGCCTAACAGGGAAATTAGCAACGTTTACCCTTTGTATCTGAAGAATTATTGATAATTAATCTTAGTTTTATCACAATTAATTTGAAACTAATTATTAAATTTCACCTGATCAAATAGTCAAATAGTTGATAAAAACTCTTACTAGATGCAAGAATAACTTAGCAAAATCTAAGACAAGATGTCAAATATCACCATAGCAGTTTGACATATGCAACTGCTGATATAGCTAAAAAACGCTTTTACTTACTTGCTTTTACAGATCCCCAGGAGCAAAGATGAAAAATTTTCGTTACGTATGTTTGGCTGTCGCTGCTTGTGCGATTGTGACTCTGAGTTCTTGTAATGATGGTGGTACTTCAACCACAGAAAATTCACCAGCAGCTAGCACTCCCAACTCTGTTGCACAAACAACAGAAGCAGTAAGTCATAGCGGTCATGGTAGCAAAAAACAAATTAACATCAATACAGCTATCTTGTCTGAGTTGGATAAATTTGAGGCGCAGCTAGGTGTACCAGCATTATCGAATAAAATTCAGGCAAATCGCCCTTATGCTAGTCCAGAGGAATTAGTTAGCAAGAAAGTTATTAGCCAAGAACAGTTTGACAAAATAAAGGATCAAGTAACTGTTCAGGAAGTGGTTTTGACTGGGGAAGCCAAAGATGTAGATTACATGACCAAGCTAGGATTGATGAAAGGACATTTACTTGTCGCCCAAGAACTTTTGGATCAAAATCAACCAAAACAAGCAGAACCTCATATTGGACACCCAGTAGAAGAAATTTATGTTGATGTAGAAGATCAATTAAATGATCGCAAAGTCAAAGAATTCAAGACAACTTTGGTGAGTTTGCAAGATTTGGTGAAATCTAACCCCAAAGATGCCAAAGTCAAAACTAATTTTACTACTTCTATGGAGTCAGTAGATGGAGCGATCGCAGCATTACCAGAAGGACAACGCACTCAACCTTCATTTGTACTCCAGGTAATTAACGGTTTGTTAGATTCTGCAAACTCAGAATATGGTGCAGCGATCGCCGATGGTAAAATAGCCGCAGCCATTGAATATCAAGATTCCCGTGGTTTTGTACTCTACGCCGACGAATTGTATCAAGATATCTCTAGCCAAATGGCAAAAGATCATCCAGACGCAGACAAAGCAATTCAGGCGAGTATGACTCAACTGAAAAAAACTTGGCCTACCGTGATTCCACCAGCCAAGCCAATTAATACCCCAGAAGAAGTCACCAAAGAAATAAAAGCGATCGAATCAGAATCTCAAAAAGTGATTGACAATTCCAAAACCCAAGCACAGCGATAGTAAGTTCGTAGTAAGTTCGTAGTAAGGACTTTAGTCCTCAAAATCAGGACTAGAGTCGCTTACCCTTGACTTTTTGTTCCAAGGTCAGAGCTTAAAATTTAGTCATCACCAAAAACTTCTGACTTCTAGCGTAGACTTAAGATACTGATGCAAGAACTTGACCAAAAGAAGACTATCGACCTGCTCAACGCCATCATGGAGTTTGAATTGGCAGGAGTTGTGCGTTACACTCATTACTCTTTGATGGTAACTGGTCCGAATCGTATTCCGATTGTTACCTTTTTTAAGGCCCAAGCCAGTGAATCTTTACTTCATGCTCAACAAGTAGGAGAAATTCTCACAGGTTTAGAAGGACATCCAACCCTGAAAATTACACCAATCGAAGAAAGTTACAAGCATTCAGTAAAACATATTTTGGAAGAAAGCTTGTCACACGAGAAGAAAGCACTAGACCTGTATAAAAACTTGCTTGATACAGTCAGAGATGCCAGCATTTATCTTGAAGAATTTGCTCGAACTATGATCGGTCAGGAAGAGATGCATAATCTTGAACTGAAGAAAATGTTACGCGATTTTAGTTAGTAGTCAATGGTCATTGGTCATTAGTCATTAGTTATTAGCTAGTGACTAATGACACAATGACAAAGGACAAATGACAAAGGACAAATGATGAACTTTAGTACTGCTCTACCTACTTTTGTAATTACACTCCGAGAAGGAGTGGAAGCAGCCTTAGTCGTTGGTATTGTCTTGGCTTTGTTGAAAAAAGCTAAACAATCCCGACTCAACCCTTGGGTGTATGCTGGTGTCGGTGTTGGTATTGCCTTAAGTGCGCTGATTGGTTTGCTATTTAGTTGGGTAATACAAGTATTGGGAGCAATTAATCCCCAGTACACATCTGTAGTTGAACCATTAATGGAAGCTGTCTTCAGTTTACTGGCGATCGCTATGCTCAGTTGGATGCTAATCTGGATGACCAAACAAGCCAGATTTATGAAAGCTCAAGTAGAGGGAGCGGTGACAGATGCTTTAAAAGATAATACTAATGCTGGTTGGGGTGTTTTTAGCTTAATTTTAATTGCCGTTGTCCGTGAAGGCTTTGAAACAGTTTTATTCATTGCTGCTAATTTTCAACAAGGACTAATTCCTGCACTTGGTGCTATTGGCGGGATTGCAGTTGCAGCAGCAATTGGTGTGCTTTTATTTAAATGGGGAGTGAAAATTAACATCCGCCAATTTTTCCAGGTAATGGGTGTTTTGCTGGTATTAATTGTTGGTGGATTAGTCATTTCTGCATTACATAATTTTGATGAAGCTGCTGCTAATTATGCTCTTAGTAATCGCGCTTCCGAAAGCCTTTGTTTTTACTACGAAAGATTTACTAAAATTCATTCTTGTATACTAGGGCCAATGGTTTGGAATACAGCCAATATTCTGCCAGAAGAAAAATTCCCTGGCATTGTAATTAAAGCCCTGTTTGGCTACAGAGAACATCTTTATGTTGTACAGGCAGTTGGATACGTAGTATTTTTACTAACTATTGGAGGTTTATATTTCCGTGGTATTACGGCTGGTTTACCTCAAGGTGGAAAGAGCATTTCAGCAGGACAAAAACCTATTGGTTCAGCCAAGGAATAGGGCTTGAGGATCTGGTGGGATTAAAGACAAGGGAAGGGGGACACGGGGACACGTAAAAATAACGGGAGCTTGGTAGCCCCTTCTGCATTAAGTTCATTGAATCGAAGGCTAATTCCTCCTCTGTTGCCTGTTAAGAGTTCCCGCCCTGAAGGGGCTTGGTCAGCGAGTATCAAACACTCGTCGTCGAGTATCAAAGACCCGTCGTCGAGTATCAAAGACCCGTCGTCGAGTATCAAAGACCCGTCGTCGAGTATCAAACACTCGTCGTCGAGTATCAAACACTCGTCGTCGAGTATCAAACACTCGTCGTCGAGTATCAAAGACCCGTCGTCGAGTATCAAAGACCCGATCGCTTTTTGAGCTTGGTATTCCTGACTAAAACCTAAAACAGCAATCAGTACCACAATTGCAATAATACCGACTGCATCTTTGTAGTCACCCAAAAAACCGGAGGCGATCGCAGCCACAATCAAAATGTTTCTTATTCCCTGTTCCTTGCCCGAAGAGCTTGGTTAAATTTATTTATGTTTATTATTTTTAAATTCCTACTTTCTCTGTTGATATTTCACCACTTTTAACATAAAAAATTTGGGAAGAATTCAACCATTGTGAATCAAAAGCACCCAAATGAGTAGTAGTAATTATTGTTTGAAAACGGTCTTGAATTGTATCAAGCAATTGATTTTGACGAGATGGATCTAATTCAGCTAAAACATCATCAAGAAGTAGTAGTGGTGGTTCTCCCACAACTTCTTCAATTAATTTTAATTCTGCTAGTTTCAAAGCTAATACTAGGGTTCGTTGCTGACCTTGAGAACCATATTGACGGGCTGGCGTTTGATTAATGATTAATTCTACTTCGTCCCGATGTGGCCCAACCAAAGTAGTGCCTTGGTGCAATTCAGCAACAGTTCTTTGTTGTAGTTTTTCTAGAAAGGCTTGCTGCACTTTTTCTGGATAATTTTGCTCTAAAGGAACGTTGGGTAAGTATTTAATTTGCAAAATTTCTTTACTGCCACTAATACTAGCGTGCCACATTTTGGCAATGGGGGCGAGTCTTTGTATGGCTCGTTCTCTGCGCCTAATAACTCGCGTACCTGCGATCGCCAACTGTGCATCCCATATAGCTAATTCAGATTGTAGAGACGTTGTATACGAACTCTCGATATTGCGTTTCAAAAAGGCATTTCGCTGGCGCAACACCTGATGATATTGCTGTAAAATGTGGGCGTATACTGGTTCTAGTTGAATCAACAGAGTATCTAGCCAGTGACGACGGCCTTCCGGGCCTCCGCGTACTAATTCTAAGTCCAAGCTAGAAAACTGTACGCCATTAAGAACACCAAGAAAATCCATTTGACGCCGCAGGTTTTCGCCGTTGAGATTCACAGTCCGGCGACCATTACGACGCAAAATTAAGTTTAGAGTACTAGTGCCAGTTTCTCGTTTGAGAGAAGCACTAATTTGCGCGAGTTCTTCTGCTTCTTGGACTAATTCGCGATCGCGGAAAGTACGATGCGATCGCAATGTTGCTAATAACTCCACTGCTTCCAATAAATTAGATTTACCCTGAGCATTATCGCCCACCAAAATCGTTTTGGGAGCAGTAAACTCAACCTGCTGTTCTTTATAGTTACGAAAGTGTCGGAGGTAGAGAGTTTTTAAATACATAGGGAATCGGGGAAAGGGGAAAGGGGATTCTCCAGAGGAGACGCACTCGCGTTCGGGGATCAGGGATCGGGGATCGGGGATCGGGAATTGGAATAAATTCTCCCTTGTCCTCCTTGTCCCCTTCCCTTGTCCCCTTTCCCCTTTCCCCGATCTCTAAACTGTTTTTTTGCCCATCAATCGGAAGACAATCTTTTCAATTTCAATCCACACAAACATTAAGGCACTAAAGCCAAGACAAACTCCCAATTCCGACAAGGGAAGATAATGAGTGCCGAAGAAATTACGCAGAGGCTGAACATAAACCAGCATCAGTTGTAAGATTGTGGTTACAATAACTGCCCCTAACACATAAGGATTTGACAAAGGATTCATTTCTATTGTCAGTCGGTTGTTAGAGCGAATCGCGATCGCATGACCCATTTGAGCAAGACACAGGGAAGTAAATACCATTGTTTTCCAGCGATCTGGACTCAATCCGTTAGTGTATGTTTGGGAGTGAAAGTATGCCCACTCCATCAAAATAATGGTAATGATCGCGAAAATAATCCCGATGCGAATCATGTAAGAACCCAACCCTCTAGCGAAAATGCTTTCACGGGGACTAAAGGGGGGACGTTTCATTACGTCGGGTTCGGGAGGTTCTACAGCTAATGCTAAGGCTGGTAAACCATCTGTCACCAAGTTCATCCACAAAATTTGTAGGGGTGTCAGGGGTACTCCTCCTAATCCTAAGATCGGCGCAGCTGCGATTGTGAGAACTTCACCGATATTACTTCCCAAAATATATTTGATAAAACGGCGGATATTGGTGTAAACAACTCGCCCTTCTTCGGTGGCAGCAACAATGGTAGCAAAGTTGTCATCTAGTAGCACCATGTCGCTGGCTTCTTTACTGACATCAGTACCAGTAATACCCATAGCAATACCGATATCAGCTTGTTTGAGGGCTGGGGCGTCGTTAACGCCATCACCAGTCATCGCAACAAATCTGCCTCTACGCTGTAAAGCTTGGACAATTCGCAGTTTGTGTTCTGGGGCAACTCTGGCATAAATACTTACCAAGTCTACATTTTGCTCTAGGTCTTCTTTGCTCATTCGTTGCAGTTCTTGACCAGTGAGGACGCGATCGCCTGCTTGAGCAATTCCTAGATCAGTGGCGATCGCTCGTGCTGTTAACTGATGATCACCAGTAATCATAATCGGTCGAATGCCTGCTTCTCGACATTCTTGTACCGCCGCCCTGACTTCGGGACGAGGTGCATCAAGCATTCCGACTAAACCCAGCCAGACTAATTCTTGCTCAAATGTCTCATCTGAACCTTCGGGTGGGATTTTTGTAAGTGGTTTATAGGCAAAACCCAGTACTCGCAGACCATTAGAAGCCATGCGATCGTTTTGTGCTAAAATCTCATCTCGCTGTTCTTGAGTCAGACAAACAGCGCCATTACCTATATAAAGTTGAGTACAACGAGCCAAAATTAATTCTGGTGAGCCTTTGGTAAACATTAAATAGTCATGGGAGTTCACCAAATTGCTGATAGTTGGGTCAACATCATTTAAAGGTGAAACACCTGTTTCTACTTGCTCAACCTTAGAAATCACACTCATTCGTTTCCGTTCCGAAGAAAACGGAAACTCGCTCACGCGCGGCAATTTACTATCCCACTGGTCTTTTTCTATTCCTCCTTTGCCAGCCAGTGTCACCAAAGCACCCTCTGTTGGGTCTCCTAAAATAGTCCACTGTCCTTGCTGCTGTTGCAAATGTGCATCATTACAAACAGCACAGGCAACTAACAAGGCTTGTAGTTCTGGGTTATCTTGTACCTCAATAGGATTATTTTCTAGTTGAAACTCGCCTGTAGGAGCGTAACCTTCTCCTGTAACGCGAAATTCTTGGTGAAGAGAAGTTGCTTGATCTTGATTTGGGCTAGAAGCATGTGTGTAGGCAGCTTGTACTACCATCTTGTTCTGAGTCAGAGTCCCGGTTTTATCAGAACAGATGGTGGTGACAGAACCCAAGGTTTCTACGGCTGGTAATTTGCGAATTAAAGCTTTGCGACGTACCATCCGTTGAGTTCCCAAAGCCAGGGTGACAGTGATCACTGCGGGTAAGCCTTCTGGTACTACCGCCACCGCCATACTCAAAGAAACTTCCAATAGTTCTGTTAAATTGCCACCACGCAGCAAACCTACAATTACAACAATGGCTACCAACACTAAAGAACCTGTGACTAGGACATTGCCAAGCTGGGTCATGCGTTGTTGTAGAGGCGTGGGTTCACTTTCCACGGACTGCAACATGGTAGCAATTTTTCCGAGTTCGGTTGTCATACCAGTGTTTGTTACCAGAACTTTGCCCCGTCCTTGGACAACTTCTGTACCCTGGAAGACCGAATTGATGCGATCGCCGATTCCTGTATCTTCAGGTAATGTAGTTGCTGTCTGTTTGTTAACTGCTTCGGCTTCGCCCGTAAGTGCCGATTCTCGGATTTGCAAGTTCGATGTTTCTAGTAAAAGTCCATCTGCTGCCACTTGCACTCCTGCTTCTAGCAGCATTATATCTCCCGGCACTAAATCTTTAGCAGCCACTTCTGATGGTTTACGGTCACGAATAATGCGGACGTTGGGAGAGGAGAGTTTTTTCAGTGCTGCGAGGGCTTTTTCGGCACGGCTTTCTTGAACATAGCCTAGAATACCGTTGAGAACGACAATGGCTAAGATGGCGATCGTATCTTTGAATGGTACTTCACCCGGTTTCAACTCGCCTCTTTGCAAAGCCAGCAGGTCTAAAACCCCGGAAACAATTGCCACGGCGATCAGCATCAACAACATAATATTTTTGAACTGATCTACCAAAATTTCCCAGGTGCTGCGACCACCGGTTTCCTCAAGTTCGTTCGGGCCATATTTTTCCAAGCGCTGTTGCACTTCTTGAGGTGATAAGCCAGTGTCTGCATTAGTGGAGAGCAGTTCTATTGCTTTATCAACTTCTAAACTATGCCAAGCGGTAGTTGAATCAGGCAGAGAATGAGCAGACATCGTGTAAGTTACAGGAAATGGTTACAGAATTCGATCATAATTTAGTGATAGCTATAAAAACCATCAACTAAAGTAACAGTATTCAAAAGTGAAAACCCATGAGATACTCAAACACGGCATTGAAAATGTTGTTATTGCTAAAGTAATTGCCTTTTGTAGCACATCATCCTTGATAATTGTTACTAAACAAGGGGATGGGGTTTTACGCGCGATCAATAAAATTTGGGAGTTGAATTGCACAAAACATACCAAAATAAATTCCAGGCGTGCTAAATCTTTAAGTACATTAGTTTAATATGAATTTTGCTCTTTCCAGTTTGACCGCTAACCAGATGTTCGGGCAAAAAACAATTCGACCAATTGGTGCCGCCGTTTTGGGTGGTATTACTTTCTTCCAGGATACTCTGATTGCTATTGACTCTCCTAAAGGGTATCTGCTGCAAATAGATCCTGCCACTGACAATACAAAAATTCTCAATGCTCATCAAAGCAGAGAATTTACAGACGTCACTGGTTTGGCAATTTGGGAAGATACCCTCTGGGTGACAAGGGATAATAGTGTTTATTTGTGTAAATTAAATTCTTTAGGGCTAGAACATTTTGTCACCTTGCCTTACCCTGCTGATGGTATTGCTGTTTGGGAATCAACAGTTTATATCAGTTGCCAAAAATTGGGAGATATTCTAATTTTTAATCGCGATACCCGTAAAGAAATTACCAGATTTTATGCTCCTGGCGTAGGAATAGAAAATTTGGCTGTAACTGATGAAATTCTTTGGGCTTGCGATGCTACAGAACAAACTGTTTACTGTATGGACAGGGCGACAGGAGAAGTGCAATTTAGTGTACTAACACCGTTTGAGTCTCCTACAGGCATAGCAGTACAAACAAATACAAACACAGGTCAACAAGCTCTCTACGTCGCCTACGCTTCCGAAGAACCTTATGTGCGCGATAACCCGAATGCTGACCCTAACCACGAATTAGCATATCGCGATCGCACGTTTATTCACCCACTCCACTATCGTTATTTCCCAGACAAGCGCTACGCTCTTTCTAATGGCTATCTGCTCGAAATGTCTTATGTGGAGGAAATTGCCCCAATTGAAGAGGTTTACTTACAAGACCTAGAATGGCGTATTGCCCTACCCAGTGACACAGATCGCCAAAAAGTCAAATACGTTGAACCTGTGGGACTACCTTTTAAAGAAGAAATTATAGATGGGCAACGTGTGGCGGTATTTAAATTTGATACCCTTACCCCAGGCGAACGGCACATGTTTGGCTGGAAAGCAGTTGTGGAAGTCAGAGGTATAAAATATCGTCTCACTCCAGCAGATGTAGAAGATATTCCTGAACTATCGCCAGAATATCAAACTCGCTATCTTGTGGATGATGATGAATTGGCGATGGATACTACCATTGTTCGTCGTGCTGCTGAAGAAGCAATTGGCACAGAAACCAATTTGCTTCGGAAAATGTACAGCATCCGTAATTATGTTTATGACCAACTAGCTTATGGTATTAAACCTCACATAGATACTCCAGATCGAGTTTTAGAAAGAGGCGTAGGTTCTTGCGGTGAGTATGTAGGTGTGTTACTGGCTTTGTGTCGCTTAAATGGCATAGCTTGTCGTACTGTCGGACGCTATAAATGTCCCACCTACGCAGAACACCAACATGTCCCCCTACAACCAGACTACAACCATGTGTGGTTGGAATTTTACATACCTGGTTTTGGCTGGTTGCCAATGGAATCGAATCCTGATGATATTGGTAATAATGGGCCTTATCCCACACGCTTTTTTATGGGTTTGTGCTGGTATCACATTGAAATTGGTAAAGGTATCCCCTTTGAAACTTTAACTAGTAAAGGTGCGAGGCTGACAAAAGAAGAAATTTCTATTGGTGAGTTAGCAATTAATCACATTCGATTCACAATTTTGGGAGAATTACCACCGTTTTAGAGATGAAAAACCCCGGTAATTAGTTGGCTACCGGGGGAGGAGGTTTTCGCAATTTGCTAAAGGACGGCATATGTTTACAATGTACTTATCTTGATGATAAAAAGTTGCCAAAATGGCAGATAAATTAATGTGGCGGAGTGAATGACTTCTCAGACTTGCGTAATATTCTAGGATTTTCTACTGGCACTAAATTTTATGCGACATGAGAGAACCCACGTAGGTGTCTTCCTAAAAGGAAGACGCTACGCGTCATGTATGTGTAGCCGCGACTTCTAATCGCCAGGTAAAAAGTATCAGTTTACTCACTAAAATCCTGGTAATACTTAGTAATTTCTTCGATCAATGCAATTAAACTTTCTTTGACAGAAGCAGGTTCTGTCGCATTAACAGACATGATCGGTAGTCTGTTCTTTTCATCCAATAATCCCAAAGCTAATGCAATATCTTCCATTTGCCAAGCATCCGGACAATCAGTATGAGTTAGCCCAATTAAACATGGTATTTTTACCCGATGCTTCATAAATTGAAGGATTTTTCGACTATAGCGCAGATGTTCTGGACGGTGTGCATCTATTAGTAAGATGTAGGCGTGGGCTTTTTGGATTAAGATATCCCACATAAAATCAAATCGTGCTTGTCCAGGTGTGCCATAAAGATGTAGTGATTGATTGGGTGCAATAGTCAATCGCCCAAAATCTAATGCAACTGTAGTTTTTTCTTTCAAAAGTGCGATGTCATCAGTTGCTTTTCTATCAGTATCTACCATTTCGATTTCACTGATGGTACGAATAAAACTGGTTTTACCTGCACCTACGCCTCCAGTGATCACAACGCGTAGGATTTCCATTAATTATTACTCCTCAAAAAGCCAACTATATTTTGTAGAAATAAAGTACTGATTTTGATGGTTGTCCCGACTGAAGATTGGTTTGCTTGAGAAGAATGAACTAAGTTTAAATCTACAGGATAAGTACTCAGTTCTGGTGTTGATTCGTTCAAGGGAACTTCTTCTATTAAACAAGCCAACATGAGCCGAAAAGCTGCTTGTTGAACTAAAGCTATTGCTTGATTGAGTTGATTGGCGATCGCACTTAAGCTGACGCTACCATTGGCAAATTCCCATACCTGCCACTCTAAAGCATGTAAATGAATTTGTGGTTTACCTTGAGCAATGCTGTTTATAGCCGAATTGGGATCTGGGAGTGCATCAGCTAATATTTTCCAGCTTTTTAATGTTCTTAAAGCCACTAAAGCTATTTCTATTGCTCTAAGACTTAATCCTGTCATTTCTTTAACAGGTAATGATGCTTTGCTGTCAAGTTTAAATACACCTGTTTGAATTTCAAACAACTGTCGTACCTGATGCATTTGACTAGCAAATAATAAATTTAATTGCTCGGTGTTGAGTAAACCTTCAGCTTTTAGAGATAAACCAAGGGGTTTTTCTGGGGAAAATATTTGACAAGATTTTTCTATAAGTTGCTGATTGACCCAATTTCGTTGAGTAATTTTATGGACTAAACCTTGACCGTTTAAGCGATGTGCTGCTGCAACTACACGCCCTTGTCGAAACCAAATGTAATAGTATTGTGATTTAGAATCAGGAGTGTGAATATCTGGTAGAGTACATACACTTAAACAACCAGATTTTCTGCCTTGGTCAATTAGTTGAAACAATTCAGCTAAAGAAAAATCCGTGAAAGAACTAGATAGGTTCATTAGCTCATCCAAGCATAAATAAAGTAATCAGCAAAGATTACACCCTAATAACTGATTGAATATTTTGTCAGTTTTAAATTATTACTCTTCAACAGAGTCAAATACTTACAAATTTAAATTTACAAGTATCGATTAATATTCACATAAAAATAATTTACACTTATAAATTCCTAATTTAATTGTCATACTAATTTAACCATCTTTTGCTAATATACAAGGCTTATACTTGCTATTTTGAAAAAATTACCTTTTTTGCATCACATCATTTCAGAAGCATAAAATACAGATTTCCTTTCTTAGAATGGGTAATTTTACTAATGTATCTCTTTCTAATTGTCTAAATTAAGTAATAACACTTATAAAATTTAAATACAAGTATAAATAAAAACTAATAAACATGATTTTATGAGAGCAATAAACCACCTCGCAATCTTATTATCAAGTTAAAAAGCGGCAATTAATATCTTTTTTAGACAAAACGCAAATAAAATATACATATTTAGCCAAATTATGAGTATTTATGGCTAATAACCTCCTCTAACTAAGAAAATAGACTTTTATTATTACGTGGTTCTCAGTCTTTTCAGAATACACTAATGTTTTTATTGAAATTAGTGCTGTAAAAGTTAAATTTAGTAACGAAAGTGCAACATAATTTCTAATTGGATGAGCTTTTAATCCTATAAATTTTAAATTTTGAAAATAATAGTGTTGATAATTAATATGGTGAGAATTTGGAGTTTGTGTTTGATTTTTTTATTGCTGCTGTGGAGTGGAGAAGCAAAAGCAGGAGAGTTAGCCAAACGTTTAGATAGCTTTCCTATTTGGGAAAAAATCACTTCTGCCCAAACCGCTACGGGAGACTTAGTATATCCTGAATGGATGATGGGTGAGTGGCAACTTAGCAGCACACTTGTAGATATGATTGCACCTTTAGCGCCTGAGATTATCACCCCTGGATTTGAGGGAAATAGCCAATATCTCAATCAGCCTATTGAGTGTCAAGTGCGATTTGTCAAGCAAACTACACCTGTTGCTGGATTAAAAATTTATTCTAGTGTAGATAGAAAATCAGCAGTAGTTGCGGATCGAGCATTTAACGGCTTAAATTTGGCAAGGGCTTATTTAGGCGATGCGACTGTGATTGCTGTCAAAGTAGATCCAAATTCGCCTAATCGTCAGATCACGTTTTTACGTCATGAACGCCAATTAATTTCGATAGTTTCTGCACGGGCTACAGAAACTACACCTGATGGTAGGTTTATTACAACAGAAGTTTTTCAACAATTATTTAAAGGTGGTGGACGTCCTTATTTCAATTTAGTTGAATCTACGACTGCTTACCGTAAATTATCTACTTCCAATCCAGCCATAGAAGCGGATCAAGTTACTGCTATTTACCTTTCACCCCAAGACCCAGATTATTTTCAAGCTGGTTCTCGTCCAGTTGCTTTGTATCGATATCGACTGGAATTTTTTCGATAGTTAAGTAAGGATGAAACGATTTTTGTGAAACTGTATAATAACTGTTCATCTCTTCCCAAAGACTAATTTAGCAATTTGCCTCTTGACTACAATGTAATATATATGTAGTATAATACTTCCAGAGCTACAGACTCATGCTCTTGGACAGTGTGCATCATGGCAAACTTTAGAGATATTCTCAATTATTTTCGTCCATACTGGAAGCTGAGTATTTTAAGTATTGCTGCTACCAGTGTTTACGAGATTATCGATTTGGTCGTACCGTATGCGATCGGGCAGATTTTGAATGTGTTGTCTAATCAACCATTAGATCAGCCATTGACGGTAGCGATCGCCACATTAGCAAACATTATCAATTACCCAGTTAATCAGCTTCTATCTTTAGGTGTATTGCTGGGTTTAATTTTTCTTGTGACTGTGGTGAGAGCGCCGACACAACCTTGGTTAACTAGTTGGTTTCATTGGGATATTGCCCTAAGATCGCGTCGAGATCAACATCAAAAAGCGATTGAAAAGATTCTCACCTTACCCCTAGAATTTTATGACGAAAATAACCCCGGACGCATTGCTGGGAGAGTAGCAAGAGGTGTCGCCAACCACACTTGGACTTATCCCGAAATCGCTGGACAGATGATTCCGAAGCTGTTTCGCGTCTTGGGAATTTTTGTATTTATCTGGTTTGTGGAGTGGCGAATCGCGATTTTGTACTTAATTTCCTTTGTGGTTATTCTAGGCTTTACCTTGAAAAACTTAAAGCGCCTAGTTTGGCATGATAACCGCTTGGATAAATATGGAGAAGGGACAGAAAGTCGGACTTCGGAAATTATTAGCAACATTAAAACAGTAAAAGCATTTGCGACAGAAGCCAAAGAACTAGAACGGCAAAGAGTCCGTTTAGAACGTGAATTCACTGTGGTGGATTATCGTATCCACAAGGGTTACGTCAAGCTCAACACCAAGCAAAGAACTGTCATTCAGTTTTGCGTGTTTGCGATTTTAGGTTTGACGCTCGTAGAAACAGTAGCTGGCAGGATTTCTCTTGGTCATTTTATCATGACCTTAACTCTTTCCAGCATGGCTTATGCGGAGTTGGAACCAATTAGCGTATTGGCAGAGATGTTTGCTCGTCGCTATAGTTCTATGGTGCGGTTTAACGAATTTCTGCAAGAACCATCTGGAGTTGATTCGGTTGGTCTTTTGGAGAAACCGCAACCAGATGCTGCTTATCAATTTACAGGAAAAGTAGAGTTTTCCCACGTGAGCTTTGGCTACGAACCTCAACGCCCAGTTTTGCAGGATATCAATCTCTTGATTGAACCATATCAAACAGTCGCGTTAGTCGGGCGATCAGGTTCTGGTAAATCTACTTTGGTAAAATTACTATTGCGCTATTTTGAACCGAATGAAGGTCAAATTCTGATTGATGGTCAAGATATTCGCACTTTAGATGTGGGGAATTATCGCCGCAGACTGGCAATAGTTCACCAAGAAGTAGATGTTTTTAACGGAACTGTTTTGGATAATCTCAAGTATGGTCGATCAGATGTTACCTTTGACCAAGTTGAAGAAGCCTGTAGAATCGCCAGACTTGATGAAGTGATTCAGAATTTAACTCATGGTTATTACACAGTGGTAGGAGAAAGGGGTGTGAGGTTGTCTGGTGGACAAAGACAGCGCCTGGGAATTGCTAGAGCATTATTAGTAGAACCAGATGTGCTGGTTTTTGACGAAGCGACTTCTAGCTTAGATTATGAGTCTGAGCGTTCCATTCAATTAGCCATGCGATCGCTCCAAGGAACTCGTACCACAATTGTCATTGCTCACCGCCTGAGTACAGTCAGAGAAGCAGATCAGATTGTGGTTCTAGACCAAGGCAAAATCATAGAAGTTGGTAGTCACGAACAACTTCTACGTCATGGCGGTATTTACCATCGCTTGCACGCACTGCAAGAAACAGGTGAATTACTGAGTTAGGGATTGGGGATTCTCCAGAGGAGACGCTACGCGTAGACGCGCAAGCGGCTTCTCACAGAGTACGGGGATCGGGGATTGGTATTCTCATCTCTCTCTTGTCCCCCTTGTCCCCCTTGTCCTCTTTCCCCGTTCCCCAATAAATTTTTTTTGAAAAAAAGGTTGGAAATTTTAAAACCTTGTGCTATTATTCTTAATCGTGGGTCTCACGGGTCGGTGTCCGAGTGGTTAATGGAGACGGACTGTAAATCCGTTGGCTAGCGCCTACGCTGGTTCAAATCCAGCCCGGCCCACCTGCTAAAGTTAAAAGTGTAAAATTAAAATTTCAAAGTTTTAGTTTTACATTTTTAATTTTATGAATGCGTTAATTTTGCCCGTGTAGCTCAGTGGTAGAGCACACCCTTGGTAAGGGTGAGGTCGCGAGTTCAATCCTCGCCACGGGCTTTTTGATTTTATGATTAATTCTTCTTTTGTCGTTTGCCAAATTATTTTGTCGATTGTCGATTGCCAAATTATAGTTTACTAATAAGGGAAATGGTGGAGCGATCATCTAACCACACACTTAGAGGCTCGCTTTTTTAGGTGAGATTAAGGTTACTATGCTGTAGTTGATAGTCAATATCTCATTAATGCCCAAGAAAATTAGGGAGTTAAAACAATGGCTACGTCAAGTAGGTTTTAGTGAACTCCCAGGAAAAGGAAGCCACACTAACTGGATACATCCCTTGTATGCTGGGAAGCTAACGGTTTCAGGGAAAGATAGTTCCGACGCTAAACCCTACCAAGAAAAGGATGTGCAACAAGCTATAAAAGAGGTAGAGGAGAAACAACAGCAGGAGAAGCAGGAAGATGAGTAAATTTAAGTACCAAATGTTGATTCAATGGTCTCTTGAAGACAACTGCTTCTTAGTTGGATTTCCTGATTTTCCCGGACAGCGTTGGCGGACTCATGGCGATACTTATGAAGAGGCTGTGGCGAACGGTATTGAAGCGTTAGAATCCCTAATTATGGCTTATGAAGCCACAAATGAACCGCTTCCACAGCCAACAGTTTATCAAGTTGCCTAATCGTGCTTATTATCATGCTATCGCACTACCACCCTTGCTGTGTAGGTCGAATCAGAATTTCGTTAACATTGACGCGCTGTGGTTGTGTCACCGCATAAACAATTGCAGCTGCGATATCCTCGCTTTCTAGAGGTGTAACTGATTGACGGCGTTCTTCGCTGCGTTTTTTGACAACAGGATCACTAACGTCTTGATTTATTTCTGTATTTACTAAACCAGGTTCGATGATAGTTACACGGATATTATGTTTGTAGACTTCTTTGCGTAAAGCTTCTGAAAAACCATTCACAGCCCATTTGGTCGCATTATATACAGCAATATCTTCTCTGGCTGTCCGACCTGCGACGGATGAAATATTGACGATATGTCCTGTACCCTGAGTTTTGAGGATTGGTAACACCGCGTGAGTTGCGTACAACAGTCCCACAATATTGATATCAATCATGCGCCGCCAATCTGAAGTTTTAGCACCATCAATCGGCCCTGAAAAGGCGACACCTGCATTGTTAACGAGGATATCGATCCGACCGAATTCTGCATTGGTCTTTTGAACAAGATTCTGAACTTGGTTTTCGTCTGTCACATCAGTAATTATGGGTAGTGCTTCACCACCACTATCACCAATACGTCGTGTTAGCTTCTCTAAGCGATCGCCACGTCGAGCAGCCAAAACCACTTTTGCACCTTCTAATGCAAGAGCGATCGCAGTTGCTTCACCAATACCAGCAGAAGCCCCGGTAACAATTGCAACTTTGCCTTCTAATTTACCTGTCATGATGTTCACCCTCGCAGAACAAATGCTTTTTGGCTAAAGTCAGTCTATGGTTTTTCAAAAAAAGCAAAGTTGTTGAATTTGCAGGAGAATTTTTGAATGACTATCGTCAGTATACCTAATTTGACAATTGACGAGTTCTTTATTCCCTTTTCCCTCTTAATATTGACCAACAACCAACAATTATGTTCAAATGCTTAAGTGTGACAATTACTGCTACTACTGCTTTGTGGTTACTTGGTGCTTCCTTGACTATGGCGGCTACTAAAAAGCCTCAACCACCAGATGAGTTTCCGCCATCACCGTTAGAGATTACCACACCTGATCCACTGTTGCCACGGAATCCAGACAAAGACAAACAGCCGTTATCTGTGATTGAACAGCAAAAGCTGGAGACAGAATTGGATAAGTTGAATCAACAAGCTACCGCAAAACTACAAGCTGGTGATGAGTTGGGAGCATTTGATATCTGGAACCGAGAACTGCGGTTGCGTCGCTATTTGGGTTCTCTCAAAGAGGTGCAAGCACTAGGAAGAGTGGGTGCTGTAGCCTATCAAAAAAGCAATCGTCCACAGATACGATACATTACTCAGCGATTGCAAGCCATTCAAAAACAAGCACAATCACAAAAAACTCCTGATTTAGAGTTACTCCAAGCACTAGGACAAGCTTATCAACAAGTGCGATCGCCTGAAAATGCCGTGGAAGCGTATCAGCAAGTTCTAACTGCGGTGCGACAACAGCAAAATACAGCCAAAGAGGTAGAAATTTTACAGGCGATCGCACAAGTGCATTTGAGTTGGTTTGATTACAGCAAAGCAGCAGATACGTATCAGGAGTTGTTAAAACTAGCTACTGCTAAGGGTGATAGTGTCAACGAGTTAGTATACTTACAAAGATTAGCTTATATTTATGAACACGGGAAACAACCCCAGCAAGCAATAGAAATACAGAATCGACTCGCACAAATATATCAAAGACAGAATAATCCAACTCAACTACCAGCTTTAAAACTAGCGATCGGTTCAGATTATGAATCTCTAGCTAAGAAAAATCCTAATCTTCTTCAAGAAGCTTTTAATAACTATCAACAAGCTTACACAATTGCTTGGCAATCACAACAGTACGTACGTGCAGGTGAAGCTTTGCAAAAATTAATCACACTCTACCGTTCTCAAGGACAAATACAAGAAGCATTGCAAGCTAGTGAAATTCTTGTACAGACTCAACAATTAGCTTCCAATTTTTATGGTTTAATGAATGCTTACGATCAAATCGGCAAAATGCACTTGGAACGTAAAGACTATCCGCAAGCACTACAAGCTTTTCAAAAAGGGTTGGAAGTAGCACAACAATTAAAGTACGAGGAAGATTACTTTTCTGGACAAATTCAAAAACTTTCTGGACAAAACCCACAATAAAGTAGAGACGCGTAGCTATACCTAAAAACTATCTCTTTTTGCCGATGTTGTTTAATAAGTAGAATGATTTGAAAAAAACAAACTATGTGAAGTAATGTAACCTTACTGGAATCTAGTTACTAGGTTTGCTAGTTTATTTTTTCTCGGCTTTTGTCATGAATTAATGATTATTTTCAGCAATTAAAATTATATAGCAATCCTATATGATTTGTAAAAATCGCAAAGCTCAGAACCCCGACTTTTATAAGAAGTCGGGGTTCTTGTCTTTTACGAACAATCTAGGAATGCTATATAAACCTTTAGATTTATACTTTTATAATCTATTGTATGGAATGTTTGATAATTCAAAAATGTTAAAAATAATGAGACTTGTGTTTTAATTAAATTAAATTGGCAATTAATAGCTAGAAAAGTGTCAAGTTAATAGAGTATGCTGAGAGCGTTTAGGGGAATTAAGCGTAAGAAGACGCTAGATTGGTTATTAATTGTATTTGCTCTCAGAGTGTAGATAATTAGTAATTATGAATGTTCTACTAAAGTGAAGTAGAGCAGAGGTTGTTTTTCGTCTTTAATCTTTAGCTATTAGTAACAGACCATGAATTTACTGTTTGTTCATGGTTACTTGTTGTTTGGATGAGAACAACCAACAATCAACAACCAACAATCAACAATTATCAACTAATCTAATCATGAAAAATCTTGCAGGTAAGACAGTAGTTTTGACTGGCGCTGCGGGTGGAATCGGAGTATTTATTGCTCGCGCGCTAGCAAAAGAAAAAGCAACTGTAGTTGGTGTTTCTCGTTCCCAAGAAAAGTTAGAAAAAATTCGTGCTGACATCGAAGCTACAGGTGGTAGATACATCAGCGTTCCTTTTGATATCAGCCAATTGGAAGAATTACCATTACTTGTACAGCAAATTAATCAAATGGCGGGTCGAATTGATATTTTGATTAATAATGCTGCGATTGAAAAGTATCGACCTTTTCAAAATTACTCTCTCAAAGATATCCAATCAATACTGGGAACTAATTTATTAGCAGGAATGGAGCTAGCTCGGTTAGTATTGCCGAGTATGTTAGAGCGTAATCATGGTAACATTGTCAATATTTCTTCAGGCTCTGGGAAAAAGGGAGCGCCTTACAATAGTATTTATTCTGCCAGTAAAGCTGGTTTAATTATGTGGACAGATGCGATGCGTCAAGAATTAGTTGATACTAATATAGGGGTATCTGTAATTTGTCCGGGATACACAAAAGCGGGGATGTTTTTGAAATTTGGTTTACCAGCACCGAAATTAGCACGTGTTTCTGAACCAAAAACTGTTGCGATCGCAGTTATAGATGCCATCAAAAACAACAAAGCAGAAGTAATACTTGATGGCTTACTAACAAGGCTTCTATTTTCTAATGTACAACTTTTTCCAGAATTTGGAGATGCGATTTACCGTTGGATTGGTTTGACCAATCTAAATCAAACCTGTGCAGAAAATCAAATGCTAGCCGAAAGACGTTCACATCAGTAGTAATCTTTTAGATTAACTTCAAATTGTTTGTAGTAAGATGTTTAGTGCTTAAATTAGCCCTAAACATCTTACTACAAACTTTAACTTATATTTGATATCAAGTTTTCAACAAGTTAATAAATGTATTCGATAAAAATTGCATAAAAATTATATTTGTTACATTAAAACTGCAATAATCATCACTAAAAAATATCATGATTTGATTTTTGATAATTTTACTTACCTTAATAGATAACCATTGAAAAAGATAAATAGCAGCTTGCCATTTATATAGCTGCTATTTATACTCGTCGTGATGTTTTGTATTTAGTATCATTCTTTTTTCCTCACACCTGGTGCATGACCACAAACTCAACCAACGGAGAAAAAATGGCTGATTGTCATTATGATGTAATCATCATTGGTACGGGTGCTGGTGGAGGAACACTAGCATATAAATTAGCACCAAGTGGAAAGAAAATTTTGCTGCTAGAAAGAGGTTCTTTCGTACCTCAAGAAAAAGCAAATTGGGATTCTCGGCTAATTTTTCAAAAAAAATGTTATCGTCCCCAAGAAGTTTGGTACGACAAACATGGTCAAGTAATTCGTCCAGTCACACACTATTATGTTGGTGGTAACACTAAATTTTATGGTGGAGCATTATTTAGATTTCGTGAACAAGACTTTAATAAAGTTTTTCATCGAGACGGTATCTCTCCGGAATGGCCATTAAGATATCAAGATTTTGCACCATACTATACGGAAGCAGAAAAACTATATGAAGTACATGGTCAGCGAAATTTAGATCCTACTGAACCTCAAATTAGTGAAGATTACCCTTTTCTTCCTATCAGCCACGAACCATATATTAAAGAAATTAATGATGGTTTAAAAAACAAAGGCTTACATCCATTTTATTTACCACTTGGGATTAAATTAAATGAAACTAATCGTTTTTTAAGTACTTGTATTCGTTGTGATACTTGTGATGGTTTTCCATGTTTTGTGAATGCAAAATCTGATGCTGATATTAACTGTGTGCGTCCAGCTATAGCTAATCCAAACGTGACTTTAATTACTCAAGCCAAAGTTCTACGTCTACACACAAGTGCATCTGGTCGAGAAGTTACCGGAGTAGTAGCAGAAATCGCAGGAAAACGGCATATTTTTTCGGCAGATATTGTTGTTCTGGCTTGTGGTGCTGTCAATTCAGCAGTATTATTACTTCAGTCTGCTAATGATCGACATCCAAATGGATTAGCCAATAGTTCTCATCTGGTAGGGCGAAATTACATGGCTCATAAATTTGGAGTAGTCATGGCTTTATCTACAAAATTTAATCCTACAGTTTTTCACAAAACAATAGCTGTCAATGATTTTTATTGGGGTGAAAAAGGTTTTCCCTTTCCTATGGGAAGCATTCAATTGCTAGGTAATCTCACCACAAATAAAGTTGCTGCTTATGCACCACCTTTGACACCTAAATTTATTGCAGAAGCAGTAGCAAACCATTCTGTTTCTTGGTTACTGATCACTGAAGATTTACCAAATCCTAACAACCGTGTTTATCTTAAAGGAGAGCAAATTATTGTTGATTATACCAAGAATAATGAACAAGGCTTTAATCGTTTGATGAAACGCTGGGTTTCAGTTTTACAATCAATGAAACTACCATCTCACAAAGGACATGTTTCAGTTGTCTTTCCTCAAAATTTAACTGTGAAAGAAGTTGGACATCAATGTGGTACTTGTCGTTTTGGCGAACATCCCAGAAAGTCTGTACTCGATCTTAATTGTCGTACCCACGATGTCGATAATCTTTATGTTGTTGATGGTAGCTTTTTCCCTTCTAGTTCTGCTGTGAATCCGTCATTGACAATTATGGCAAATGCATTGCGAGTGGGAGAACACCTGTTAGAAAGGATAAATCACCACTTTTATTAATTATGTTCGTCCGGAAGTTAAAGATTTTCGGCAGGCTATAGAAAAATTTAAAGAAAACTTACCAACTATTTTACAGGCATTACGAGATTGCACTTTCCTAATTTACCGCCAGAGAATAAATTCTCTGGCTAATAGCTCAAGTCCACTTAAGTGGACTAAAATTCTTGATAAGTCTTCTAAAGAAGACTTTCGCTATAAGCTTTGGAATTCATTCCAAAGCGGGAATAGGTGTTGCTGCTAAATTGTTTGATTTTTCCACTATTTGATGTAGTCTCTGTTCAAACTTTTGCATACATACAGACCAATCATATTCAAGAACAGAAAAACGAGCGTGGAGAGACATTTCTTCTTTAAGTTCGGGATTTTCGAGAATTCTAATTACTTTATTTGCAAAATCCCAAGGACTATTTGGTTGAGCTAAAAAGCCATTGCGACCAGGAACTACTTGTTCTGAGGTTGAGGGTGCTTTGACTGCAATTACAGGAGTTCCCGATGCTAAAGCTTCGTTGGTGGAAGTGCAGAAGTTTTCGGTAACAGATGCATTGACAAAAACATCGGCTCGTGCATACCATCCCAATAGTTCTGTACCATGAGATTCTCCCCAGACGGTTACACCTTTGCCAAATTGAGCTGCACGTTGACGGATTTCTTCTTGTTGGGGACCACTACCAACAATAACTAGATGTACATCAGGGATTTTGGCAGCGACGATTGGGTATATATCTAAAAGTTGAATAACACTCTTTTCGGGAGCAATGCGTCCAACAAACAAAAGTGTGGGACGATTATCGTTGGGAATGGGGTTGTAGGAGATATTGGCAGGATTAAATTTTTGGCAATCTATACCTTGATAGGGTAGATATTCGCTGCGTTGGGATTTCAAGCTTTGATATTTTTCAAGTTGTTCGCGTGAAGAAAAAAAGTTATGGTCGTAAGCTTCGCTGAATTGCTTGATTAACATGGGTAACATGGGACGAATAAAGCTAAAAAATTGATTGCCCATGTAATAGCGAATATAAGCAACGATATCAGTGTGGAATAGCGATATGATTGGTGTGCCAGTTTTCTTAGCGTATTCAATACCTACAGGACGACCGTAACCTTGCAAATAAAGTGAATAAAAGCCTCGCATTTGTGGTGCTTCTTCAACAATCACAATGTCTGGTTTATAGTTCTCCAGTAATTTGGTATCGCTCCAATGACGATTATGTAATGGTTGGGGAAGAGATTTATAAAAGATCAAGGGTTGAGTGGGAAATGCATAGGAAGAAAATTTGGGAAAAGTTTGGAGTTCTTTGAGTCCCTCCATCGGACGATTACCAACTTCTTCTGGATATTGATCGTTGATTTCTGGATGGATGAGAAATACTTCGTGTCCCTGTTGTAGTAACCAGCGCACTCGTTGGTGTACTGCGATGGAAACCCCTGTCAAAAATGGCGCATACAATCCTGTAATTAACGCTATGCGAAGAGGTTGTTTTTTCATAGTTAAGGATTTGTGGAGATGAGGAGATGGGGGAAGCATCCTAAATGTTTAAAAAACCCGCCTGCAATTGAAATCGCAGTCTCATCGCTCAAGTCTGTTGAAGCTGACTGCTTGATTTATTTGAGTTTAGATGTTTACAAAGATACTTTGCTGTCAATGGGTTGGTCTAAGATTTGATAGGGGCGATATTCAATCAGACGAATGTGCCAAGGCCCTTTGATTTGGTAGGTGACGCCGCGCCAGGTAACTTTTGACATCCAAAAAGATAATGTAAGTGCAAACCCATAAAACCAGTGTGTTAGGGGTATGCCAATTAACATTTTGACTACCGTGGCTGGTGACAATTTGGTTTTGATTGTTGTGTTGTCGCGAATTATCGGTCTGACTCCGATTTCTAGGGCGATCGCCAGTAACAACAATGCCACTATATAGCTACCATAGCTAATGAAAGCTAAAGCCGCAGCATCCCATTGTTGCATCCATAACGCTGCTACAGACAACACCAACAGCAGATTCGGAAGTAGTACTGTTTGCAATGCATCAGCAATTACCGCCCACCACTGGGGATGATAAAGGCGCGAAGACAACATCTGACGCTTTGTCCAGTCAAATAATCTCGGTAAATCACACTCTTCACGATTGAGAATCAACAGAGATGGTACAAACTTTACCTGAAATCCATAATTTGCCAGAACTCTGCGGATCATAGTATCGTCAGTATAGGCTCTTGCCCATCTCTCTAGTAGTTCGGTTTCGTGAATCACTTCTGTTTTGAGTGCTAAACTACCCCCCCAAGGAATGCGGTACAAACTCATCTGCACAACAGCAGAGGAATTCCAGAAATACCGCACCAGTGAACCCCAATATTTACCTGTGGGTAAGTACCAGCGATTACCAGTAGTCGCTCCTACTTTCGGATCGGCTAGAGGGCTAACTAATTCGCGTAACCAGTTGGGATGAACTATCGCATCAGCATCTACAAATGCAACTACTTTGTAGGATTCATCCAATTCTGAGACAGCTTGGACAATAGAACTGCATTTGAGGCTACAGTTATATCGTCTGATACTCAAAGGGCTAATTTGGACATTAGTTGCATCAAGTGAGGCTATAGTTTCGGTAGCAATTTTCCAAGCTGGATCTTCACGATGATCGATAATTATCTTTAAATCATATTGTGGATAGTTTTGTTGCAGAAGTGATTCTAAACAATTGGGTAGAAACGGATCGCTTCCCCGCAAACAAATAATAACTGCTGTTTTCGGAAGCTGTTCATCTGGTAAGGAATTTCTGCGATGCGTTCTTAATGTCCATAAAAAAGCTAAAGTCACAAATGTTTGAATTGCCAACCAACTTAGCAACATTCTAGACAGAGATATCGCCAATTCTTTCATTGGTGAGGAGTGTGTGTGAGGAGTGAGAGATAGAGAGATTTTTTTGAACGCCAAGAAATTTATTTCTTAGCTAAGAGCCACTTCATCGAATTACTCAGTCATATTGAGATGACTTTTACTAGAAGCCTGGAACTTTATTTCTAGGCATACTTATAGTCAAGTACAAGATATATAACAAAAAAATTATTATTGCTCTAATCCATATTTCATTTCAATGTTGATGGTTGTATTTTTTTGTAATGGGAAACTTGCTTTATTGAATTTTGGTGTGCCAGTTATGATTGATACGGTTGGGTTATTAGAAACTCCAAAACCTTCTTGTGGAATGCCTAAAAAATCTTGATTGAGTTTATAATCTCCGTTTTGATCATCAACAACAGCAACTGCATACTTTCCTGGTTTTAAACCAATAAATTCTTTCTTTACGGAACTTCCTGTGATTTTGGTACAGCCGCTTTTTACACCACTAGTCTCACTCATAGGAAATCCTTTTTCACTCGCATATACTTTCAGACAAATCTGACCTTTTTGGTGTTTGATACCATTTACTACTACAGTTAGTGTGGTTGTAGGTTCTGCCTGCACTGTATTAGACAAACCTATACTTACCAAACTCAGAAGTAGAAATGTCAAAAATTTAGAAGCTCTCGTTAGCATTATTTTCACCTAACCATTCACAATTTTCTTGAGGTCTGTTTTTTTCACCCATTCCTGCGTTAAACGCATTCCTTCCTCTAAATTAACTTTGGGTTCATAGCTTAAATTTGTGCGTGCTTTTTCAATTGAATAAGCATAGGGACGAGTCATAAAATCTACGGCTTCTGGTAAGATATCAGCTTGTTTACGAAAGAGCTTTTGTCCTTGGTAGCGCAGCTTAAGAAATAGTTTGAGTTCGTCTTTTGGTAGTGAAAAAGGTGCTGGCAAACCTGACATTTCTGCCAAGCAAGTAAAATATTCCTTCCAAGTAGTTTCTTGTCCGTCGGTGATGTTGAAAGTTTCGCCGTAGGTTTCTTTTTCTATTGCTAAAAATATAGCTGTAACTAGGTTATCAATATATACGTGATTGATGATTCCCATTCCATCACCAGCATAGGCAAATAATTTTTGCCGCATCATGATTAATGGTCGGACTATCCAAGGAATACTACCTGGCCCGTAAACATCACCTGCTCTAAGAATAATGATGCCAAAATCTGGTGGATTATTCAGTTGTAAAAGTGCTTTTTCAGCTTCTATTTTTGTCTGACAATAGGGATTATTATCTCCTGAAAGTGGTCCTTCTTCTGTGATGTGTTTAGGATAATTAAAGCCATAAACTAATCCACTGGAGATATAAACAAAGGTTTTAACACCAGCATTTTTAGCTGCTTTAGCAATGTTGATAGTTCCATCAACATTGACTTTGCGAAATTCTTCTAGAGAACCACCTTCTTTGGCAATTTCATCTGTATGTACAACTATATCTACTCCCTGACAAGCTAATTCGGCAGTAGTAGAATCGGTGATATTGCCAATGATGACTTTTGTGCCTAAATTCTGTGCTTTTTTGGCTTTATCTGTGGTACTTTGCATTCCACAGACTTTCATCCCGTTGGCGATCGCTAATTGAGCAGTACGCAAACCGATAAATTCGCCAATTCCAGTGATGAGGATAGTTTTATTTTGCAAGTTCATATTTGGATACAAATTATTTGAGGAGTGTGAGGGATGAAATACCAATTACCAATGACTATTGTATAGACGTGTAGACGCTCGTAAGAGCGGCTTCTCGTAAGAGTATAATTGCGTCTCTACTAATGACTAAAAAATATCTGCGGGGTCTGTGGAGCGCAGTTTATTGATAGCTAATGCACCAGAGGTCATACACATTAATATTGTTGAGATGAAAACAATTACTGCATTTTGAGGAGTCATCATGATGGGTAGTTTAGTGGCTTCCATAGCGAAATCATATATGAATATAGATAGAAAAAACCCTGGAATATAACCTAAAACTGACAATATAAAAGCCTGTTGAAACACAACATTTAATAAGTAATTGTTTTCATAACCTATGGCTTTTAAGGTTGCATAAGCGACGAGTTGAGTGGAGATATTACTGTAAAGAATTTGATAAACAATTACCACACCAACAACTGAAGCCATTGAAAGCATGAGATTGAGTATGAAACCAATGGGTGTTCTCGTAGCCCAATATTCTTTCTCAAAATCAATAAACTCTTGGTGAGTAAAAAGTTTCACGTCGTTGGGTAAATTAGCTCGCAATTCTGCTATTACTTTTTGAGGATTAGCACCTGGTTGTAGAGAAATCACACCGACATCGATCATTTCTGAAGGACGGCTGTCAGGAAATATCCTTAAGAAAGTTGTGTCACTGACTATCAAGTTTCCATCCACACCAAAAGATGGCCCTAAACTAAATAAACCACCTAATCTAACTCTATAACCTCTTAAGGAATCAAAGGGAAATATTTCTAGTATTTGTTCGGTATTTTCCTGAACAAATTTCTTGGCAACTGGCCCAAATTCTGGGCGAGAATTGCGGTCAAAAAGTACGACATCAGGAATTTTAATTTTATCTATATTCTTCTCAACCTCTGGCATATTCATGATTGGTCTTCCTGGTTCAAAACCAATCACATAGATTGAATATTTCTCGCCGTTTTCGGGGTTCTTAAATTTAGCAAATCCCAAATATATAGGACTAACTGATTCTACACCATCAAACCCCAAAGCTTGATACAATCTAGTCCGAAAGAAGCTTTGAATTGCAGTCAAAGATTTGTATTGAGCGCTGACTAAAAATAAATCGCCTCGGAGATTGCGATGCACCTGGGTAGCACTGGAGTAGAGAGCATCTTGAAATCCAAGTTGCATAAACATCAAAATTACAATAAAACCAATGCCAGCTACAGCTACTAGAGAACGAATTTTGTTTCTGACTAGTTGCAACCATGCCAGAGGAATTTTAAACACCATGATTTGGTAATTGGTAATTGGTAATTGGTAGTTAGTGGTTAGTAATTAGTAGTAAAAAACTAGCCTAACTACTTTGTTTTGTGGGTGGCTAAATTTTAATAGCTACATCTACTTGTAAGTTGGTTAAACCTGAGATTTGTTGGCTATCTGCTGGGTTATCGAGGCGGATTTTGACTTCAACGACTCTGCGATCTGTATCTGCACCAGGGTTGACACTTAAAATATTTTGTCTGTCAACGAGTAAACCGATTTCGCTCACGGTTCCTTGTAATTTTTTGCCAGGAAAGGCGGTGCTAGTAATGATCGCTTTTTGACCTATACGTACTTTTTGAATATCTGTTTGGTAAACTTCTGCGATCGCGTACATTTGAGAAATTTTACCAATCTCTACAATACCGTTAGTGGCGACTACTTCTCCTGATTTGGCATGAGTTTTCAAAACTTTACCACTGACTGGAGATTTTACGTAAGTTAATTCATGCTGGGCTTGTGCTTGTTTCACAGCAGACATCGCACTCTTGAGTTCGGCTTGTGCTAGGCGCACATCTGTGGGACGCACCTCTTTTATACTTCCTAGTTTGGCTTTAGATTCTCTGAGTTGTTGTTGGAGAGTATCAACAGTGCGTGTAAGGGCTGCTTGACCTTCAGTTAGTTGCTGTTGCAAGGTCTTCAGTTGCAACGCTTTGCTCTCTGCTGTTGATGCGGAAATTGCACCTTCTCTATATAGTTGTTGATAGCGGTTGTTTTCGGTTTCGGCATTTTGTACTTGGGCTTGGAGACTGGCGATCGCTGCTTGCTGAGTGGCGATCTCTCCTTGTAATTGCCATTCTACCTGAGCGATCGCTGCTTTTTGAGCATCAATATCGCCTGTTTTTGCGCCAGCTTTCACCTGTGCTAGTTTAGCTTGAGCCACTGTCACGCTGTCTAAGGCTTGTTGTACAGCCACAAGAGTACGCGTGTATCCTTCCAACAACGCCACTACTTGACCTGCTTTGACTTGATCTCCTTCTTTTACCAACAGCTTTTCTACTCGTACGCCAGTTAGTGAACTTGGAGCAGACAATTGAGTGATTTCGCCATCAGGTACAATCCGCCCTAAAGCAGTCACAGCAACTCTTGCAGGCGCAGCTTTCACAGGCTTTTGTGGTTCGTTTTGAACTTGGGAGCGAAGCAATAACAAACTGAAGAAAGACACTAAGCCCGTAGCAAAAGCAATGGAAACCGCCAAAAAAATTCCCCACCTAGTTAAAGGTTTTGCGAAGAACAAGTTTTTCTTGTCTGCTGTCATATTTTTGTTGGTTGATATTGATAGTTGATTGTTGATAGTTGATTCTTAGTTGTTGGTGCTTGAAATACCAAACAACAAACAATAAAAGACTAACAATGACTGCGAGAAATTACAGTTATCAGTTATCAGTTATTAATCGATTCTGGGAATTACACCTGTTTTTCTAACTGTTCACTGATTAATAGAAATCCTTACTAATGACAAATGACAAATGACGACCCTCGTCAATTAGCTTCATTTGTGCCGACCTAATTAAATGTAATTGATTGCACAATCAACAGCAGCCTTACACCAAAATTTTCTCAATTTTACTCTTGGTAGATATCTGGTAAAGTAGGCCCTGAACAATAACACTACTAATTTGGAAAACTTTTACGTCGAAAAAGAATCTGAGATTAAAACGAAGCGGCAATGATATGGATATCCAAAAACTCGCCTTCCAATATGGCAAAAAACTTTAATGTTGTCAAGCAGGGGATTGGAGATCGGGGATTGGGGGCGAAGAGGTAATAGGGATTTGGGATAAGGGATTGGGGATGAGGACTAGTCATTTATTTATTATTTATTATTCTTTCTCACTTTTTCACTCCCCACACTCCCCACACCTCCTATCGCTATGGGGAACTTTTTTAAGAGCATTGGCTTCAATAAGGCTGTAGGAAAAAAAGTAAGAGCAAGCAAATTTATTTGTGGAATCAATCTCAAATCGAATGGCCGTAAAGCATTAAGACATTTTCATCAGAGTTTTCATAAAATTAATGTTTTTGATCGCACTGGTGAAATAAAATCGGGTTTATCGTCTTGCGGGTATTCTGACTGACGACTTAGAAAAACAGTAATTATGCCTAAGATATCTATAGACAAAATTAAAATTGGTGTGAATCGTCGTCCATTAAATGGCGAGAAAGTTAAGGATTTAAAAGAATCTATTCAAGCAAATGGTCTTTTAAACCCAATCACCTTAGATCAACATTACAACTTAGTTGCTGGATTGCACCGTTTGACGGCTTGTCAGATGCTGGGTTTAGAAGAAATTGAGTGCAATGTTGTTAATTATGAAGATGCTGAACAATCTCGTCTAGCGGAAATAGACGAAAATTTGATCCGCAATGAGTTAGAACCTCTCGAACGTAATGAACTTTGGCTGGAACGGGAGCAAATTCTTCAACGGATGGGACTCAGAGCAAAAGCAGGAGATAACCAATATACTCTCAAAGGTAGTGCAACCATTTCACCACCTGCCAAGACTACCAAGGATATCGCCAAAAAAACAGGTTTCTCTGAACGTACTTTGCAGCAAGGCTTACAGATAGCTAAGGCTATTCATCCGGAAGTAAAACAGCTCATTAAAGAAACACCATTAACCAAAAGTACTACGGCTCAGTTAGAAATAGCCAGAACAGCTACTGCTGAACGTACTTTAGCAGAACAAGCTGAAGAAGCTGCACAATTAGCCAAAGCCAAGGGAGAAGAACAAGAAGCTGAACGACAAGCACAATTAGCAGCAGAATCACGAGCCAAGCAAAAGGAGTTACAGTTATTAGCCTTCAAAAGTGCGATCGCTCAAAAACAAGCAAAGTCAGCTGTTAAAAAAGTGCCAAATCGTTTAGAACAGCCAGATCCCAAAACAACCGTTATTTTCAAAGAACCGCAAGTCAAATTTGGTGATGAATTAGTGCTGGGTAGGCATTTAGTTTATTGTGGTGATACCAGTAGTAAAGATTTTAGACAACTATTACCATCGAATGCAGCTTTGGCGATCGCCACTCTATCGCCCACTTGGAACCATGATTACTTGGTTGATGAAGCAAGAATTGTTGCAGTATTACGTTCCCAAGATCAAATTTATGAGTTTTGCAGCCAGACTCGGATGCCTTATCAGTATGAATTAATTATTAGTAACCTGTATATTGGCATTTTTTCTCATCAATCTATACCTAAACCGCAAACACCAATTCATATTGAAGGTATAGAGGGAATAATTAATTACCTGATCAACTTTTATACAAGTCATCAAGATCAATTTGTCATTGCTCCATTTATGGGAAATGGTGAAATTTTGAGTGCTAGTGAAAAGATGGGGCGTATCTGCTTTATCGGAGATCATAACCCAGAATTAGTCAGTCGCGAAATTATCCGTTGGGAAAAGTGGACTGGGAAAAAAGCCAACATCGCTGTGGGGATGGGGTAATGAGGGAAGGAGATTTGGGGGATAAGGGAGAATGACTAATGACCAATGACTAACAACAAAATGTAAATAAATATTGACTTTAATAACCTCTTAATATGTCTAGTTTAGTTTTATTAAAAAATCAGCATCATTAATAGCTGAATCATCAGCTTGTCATGAAAAATATACTGATGTTTACTTATTGCACAATTTTTTTGATGACATTGTTAATTTAATTCCAAAATTAATAATTGATTGAGAGTATTTATTAATATAATTACGAAATATAGGATTGCTATTTGATTTGGAGAAAAGTTAGTACACTTCCTATTCTCAGTTAAGAGTTCCCTTTTCTACTTTTTCACTTGAGGTAATAGTAAGAAATGCTACTTTTTAATAATTGTTCAAGTTTGTAATTATATTTTTTCTAAAATTGCCTCCTACGAACAATCCAGTTAATGCTGGCTATGCTAATCTTGGTATTAATTGTCGTTCTTTTAGGCAACAAGGCTTATTAGTTAGTGAATAATTAATTGAGAGTACATAACTACGCACTAAAAAAAGTCCCTATGCCATCATTAATGATTCAGTAAGCGAACAGTATTAAACGTAAAATGCTAACTATTGGAATTCAATCAAAAAGCACCTTTAGCTTTCTACCTTCTAGTTAGTTCAATTATTTTTCTAATTGCTTATGAATTCAAATGAAAGGAGATATTTTTCGGTAGCGAATTTGTCAAACATTGTTTGACATAATTCATAGAATATATTATCTTGGAAGTCGAAACTGCTATGGCATTTATCAAGATTCAGAATGTTATTCTTAACACCAGCTACATTGCCGCAGTTAAGCTAGATAATCAAACTGGCTCAGAAGTAAAAAGCGTTTCTGTTCTGTTAGTTACTCCTAAGTTTTCAATATTCCAGTGTGAAAGCATCTCCCCCAATCTCCATAATTACGAATGGATAGAGTTTACGGGTCAGGCAGCTAACGCACTGCAAGACTACTTTACTAGTTACAACAACGTCATCGACTTATTACCACAATCTCATGAGTCAAGCGTTGTGTAATATTTTTGATCTAATTGTAACAGACACAAGCAAAATTATTTTCATCGAGTGAACCGATTTGAGATTTGCGATTTGCGGTTTTAGAATTGAAGTTCCAAAAACTATTAATCCAAAATCCAAAATCCAAAATTGCCAGGGTGACATTTGCCTATTAGGTGCTGATGTCAATACAAGTATTTAGCCCTTGTGCATAAGATAACTGCTGCATTAATTCGCTACAGAAACTGTAGCAGTTATATCATCCACATTACCAAAATTAATCATTTTCTATGTCTGCTCATTCAATTGAGATTGCCTTAGCGCAATTGGAAGAACAGATAAACAATTGTGAAAAGGCAGTGGTGAGGTTTCTTGAGGTCAAAAAAAGGATGTCGGATAAGTCTATGGGAATCGAAAAAATAAACAGAAAATTGCAGCATAATCCTATTGCTATTATTGGTATGGCTTCTTTATTCCCCCAAGCGAAAAACTTGCGGGAATATTGGCAAAATATTGTTAATAAACTTGACTGTATAACCGACATTCCACCCACCCATTGGAGTGTGGAAGATTACTACGATCCAAACCCCAGAACACCACAAGACAAAACTTATTGCAAAAAAGGCGGATTTCTACCTCATATTGATTTTAACCCCATGGATTTTGGGATTCCACCAAATATTTTAGAAGTTACAGATGTCTCACAACTGTTGGGTTTGCTAATTGCCAAACAGGCGATGGAAGATGCTGGTTACAGCGAAAACCGGGAATTTAGTCGCGAGACTGTCGGTGTCATCTTAGGATCAGCAGCCCTAAAATTAGGGATTCCCCTGGCTTCGCGTTTGCAATATCCAATTTGGGAAAAAGCCCTCAAAAGTAGCGGCTTATCTGATGAAGATACCCAAAAAATCATTGAGAAAATCAAAAGCGCTTATGTCAAGTGGGATGAAAACGCCTTCCCCGGAATGTTAGCGAACGTCATCTCTGGACGGATTGCTAACCGTTTGAATTTAGGCGGAATAAATTGTACAGTTGACGCTGCTTGTGCTAGTTCCTTCGCAGCCTTGAAAATGGCAGTTAGTGAATTAGTCGAGCATCGTTGTGACATGATGCTGACTGGTGGCGTTGACACTGACAACTCGATCACAGCTTATATCAGTTTTAGCAAAACACCGGCGGTAACTCCTAGCGGCGTCGTTAGACCCTTCGATACCCAGTCTGATGGCATGATGTTGGGTGAAGGTATCGGTATGGTTGTTCTCAAACGCTTAGAAGATGCGGTTCGAGACAACGATAAAATCTATGCAGTCATCAAGGGTATCGGTACATCCAGCGATGGACGTTATAAAAGTATTTACGCCCCTCGCCAAGCCGGACAGGTACAAGCATTGCGCCGCGCCTACGAAGATGCAGGCTTTACACCCGAAACTGTTTCCCTGATTGAAGCCCACGGTACAGGGACTATGGCGGGTGATCCAACCGAATTCGGATCTTTACGAGAATTTTTCGGAGAACATAGCTCTAAAAGACATCACATCGCCCTTGGTACAGTCAAATCCCAGATCGGACATACAAAAGCGGCGGCTGGTGCGGCGAGTTTGATCAAAACTGTTTTGGCACTCCATCACAAGATCCTACCAGCTACAATAAACGTCACTGAACCCAACCCCAAACTTCAGATCAAGAATTCTCCCTTCTATTTAAATACAGAAACAAGACCCTGGATTCGCTCACAAGGAGAAGCGCCAAGACGCGCGGGTGTCAGTTCCTTTGGCTTTGGTGGTACAAATTACCATGTCGTTCTGGAAGAATACGAAGGCGAACACAACCAAGCTTACCGCTTGCACACTGCACCTAGTGAAGTAGTCCTGTTTGCTCAAACTCCGGCGGAGTTATTAAGCAGCTGTCAGGAAACTTTAGTTCAATTGCAGTCTGAGACAGGTAATAAGAATTATATAGAATTGCTCGAAGCTTGCAAAATCAAAGAAATTCCCCAGAGTGCTGCTAGGGTTGGTTTTGTCGCTGAGAATAGCGCTGAAGCTTGCAAGTTACTGCAAATTTGTATCGACTTGCTGAAAAACAAACCCACTGCGACATCCTGGGAACATCCCCAAGGTGTTTACTACCGTGCTTCTGGTATGGAATTAGCCGGAAAGGTAGTAGCTTTATTTTCAGGGCAGGGTTCGCAATACTTGAATATGGGTCGGGAATTAGTCATGAATTTCCCGGAAATGCGGAATCTGTATGGCTACATGGATAGCTTGTTATGCAAAGATAACTTGCAGCCACTATCTGAGATAGTTTTTCCCCATCCCGTATTTGAAGAGACTGAAAAGAATGCTCAAGTTGCAGCATTACAAAGGACACAATATGCTCAACCAGCAATTGGGATGTTGAGCGCAGGGATGTATAAAATCCTGCAAAAATCTGGATTTAAGGCAGATTTTATCGCCGGACACAGTTTTGGTGAACTAACAGCATTGTGGGCGGCGGGAGTGTTGAGTGATGCAGATTATTGCTTGCTTGTGAAAGCACGAGGACAGGCAATGGCAGCGCCCCAAGATCCCAATTATGATACAGGAGCGATGCTGGCGGTCAAAGAAGACCTGAGTAAGGTAGAAGCTGTAATCAGGAATTATCCCCAGGTAGCGATCGCCAACTTCAATTCACCCCGCCAAGTCGTATTAGCAGGCCCGACCAACGCGATCACCCAAGTCAAGGATGCACTGCAAAAACAAGGATATGCAGCCGTTTCTTTACCAGTATCCGCAGCTTTCCACACACCGCTAATTGCTTTTGCTCAAAAATCCTTTGCGATCGCAATCAAAAATGCCAACTTCCAAATTCCCCAAATCCCTGTTTTCACCAACGTCACAGGTAAGGAATATCCCCAAGAACCAGCAGTCATTCAAAAAACCCTCGAAACCCACCTTTCTAACTCTGTACTATTCAAGCAGGAAATCGAAAATATTTATGCTGCTGGGGGTTACTGCTTCGTAGAATTTGGGCCGAGAAATATTCTTACCAACTTAATTAAAGATATCTTAGGCGATCGCCCCCATATGGCGATCGCACTCAACCCCAGCGCCCAAAAGAATAGCGATCGTTCTGTCCGCGAAGCCGCCGTACAACTGCGGGTTGCAGGTATGTCTCTGAAAAACCTCGACCCTTACCAACTACCGCCAGTAATTGCCGAAGCGCCGAAAAACAAAGGTTTGAACGTGAAATTATGCGGTAGTAACTACGTATCAGACAAAACGAAAATGGCATTTGAGCAAGCATTGCAGAATGGGCAAACAGTGAAATTGCCACATAATTCTAATTTTGCTCCCACAAGTGCGATCGCATTGCCACAAACTAACGGTACTAAGGGTACTAACGGTACTAACGGACACAGCAAACAACCCCACTTGCTACAAGACACAGTTCAAAAGGTTAAAACAGAAGGGGTAAAAAGCAACAGTAATTCCCAATCTCTAATCTCCACCTCTCACACTCCCCACACTTCCCCCCTCTCACCTAAGTCAGTTCTGGAGTCAAAAATGCCAGAAATCCCAGATAAACTTGTAAATTACCAAAGAGTTTTAGAAAGCTTAGAGTACGTCCTGACACAATTTCAACAAAATCAAGGCGAGAATTTACAAGTTCATTCCCACTATCTGAACCATCAGATAGAATATGCCAAAACCTTTTTCCAACTCATGCAGCAGCAGAATTCTCTGCTTGCTAACGGTAAACATTCACCAGATGCAGCCCAGCTAAAACCAAGCATCATTGAAAGCTTAGACCGTAGCATGATGCAGTTTCACGCCCAACAAGGTGAAACCCTACGCATTCATCAACAATATCTCAAAGATCAGATAGAATACACCAAAAACTTCTTCCAACTCGTTCAGCAAGAATACTCTCAACTCATCAGCGAGGGTGGAACTACTCAACCAGTAATTTCTGCTCAGGTAAGTGTACCTGCTAAAGTAGAAATTCCTGTTCCCCCCGTTACTAAAATCCAAGAAACTCAAACTCCTGCTGTTAAAGAAGAAAGTTCAGTTCCAGCTAGTGTCAAGATATCAGAAAGTAAGCCCCAAGCTGTAACTGAAACTGTAATTCCAAACGGTACAACAACCGTAAAACCAGAAATTCCTCCGACCATCAGCGCACCACCGCAACCAGTAATTACTCAAGAACCACTACCACCAGCAACATCAGCACCAACTATTGATTTATCTGAGTTAGATCAAACCCTGCTAGCCATTACCAGTGAAAAAACTGGTTATCCCATCGAGATGTTAGAACTCGATATGGACATGGAAGCAGACTTAGGGATTGACTCGATCAAACGAGTAGAAATCATGGGTGCATTGCAAGAAAAATACCCCGACTTACCCAAGCCAAGTAATGTAGAAGAACTGGCGGAACTACGTACCATTGGTCAAATCGTCCAGTATCTACAATCGTTAGTTTTTACCCCCGCGTTGGTAGAGGAGAAGGGGGACACGGAGAATACAGGTGAAATACTCTCCGCGTCTTTGCGTCTTCCGCTCACCGAGTCTTCTGAAGAGTCACCGCATCTCCCTCTCTCCGCGTCTTCAGAAGTGTCTTCAGAAGCTGTACCTGAATTCAGTAATGACTCTTTCGCAGTTCGCACAAGTGTTGCAGTCGCCGAACCAATCATCAGTGTTACTGAAACAGCGACTCCCGCAATAGAGATTGACTTAAGTAACTTAGCTGAAACCCTGTTAAATATTACTAGCGAAAAAACAGGTTATCCAGTCGAAATGCTAGAACTCGACATGGATATGGAAGCAGACTTGGGGATTGACTCGATTAAACGGGTAGAAATTATGGGGGCGTTACAAGAACAGTACCCCGACCTACCAAAACCGAGTAATGTGGAAGAATTAGCAGAACTACGCACCATCGGTCAAATAGTTGAGTACCTCCAGAAACTAGCTGGAGCTGAAAAAAAAAAGCAGCAACATGAACCTGTTAACCAGCCAGATGAGTTAGTACCCAACGTCCAACGTCGTCCAGCCAAGCTGCAAATTCTCCCACCTCCCGACTTTTGGGAATTTCCCATACCAGAGGGACACATCGCCTTAATTACCGACGATGGTTCCCTGACTACTACCAAAGTTGCAGAATTACTCAGCCAACGGGGATGGAAAGTAGTAATTTTAAACTTACCTCCGTCCCTAGTTCCCGAAAAATCGCCCTTACCAGCAGGTGTGAATCGTGTTATTTTACAAGACTCAACAGAGGAACATCTACAACAGCAACTAGCAGCGATCGCCACTAATTACGGTAACGTTGGCGCATTTATTCACATTCACCCAGTCTTTCAGGCTACCCACAACGATAAGATTGCTTATTTCCCAGAAGAAAAAGCGATGATTAAGCAAGTCTTCTTCATGGCGAAACACCTGAAAAAATCCCTCAATGCAGCAGCCAGTTACGGACGCAGTTGTTTCTGTACCGTAGCACGTCTAGATGGGGCTTTTGGAGTTGAACACAAAATCAACTTTGGGGCGATCGGTGCAGGTTTATTTGGATTAACCAAAACCATGATTTGGGAATGGCCAAAAGTATATTGTCGGGCAATAGACCTTAGTCCTGATCTTAACGCCGAAACTTCAGCACAACACATATTTGCTGAACTTCACGACCCCAATCGTTATCTTACTGAAGTAGCCTATGGTTCACAAGGAAGAGTAACCTTGGTTAGCGTACTTGATAAATAGGAAACAGGGACATAAAGACATAGAAGGGAGAAAGTTTGAGATCATTTCTCCCTTGTCTCCCCATCTTCAAAATCTACTTCCATTTCTCATATGCGACAGAAGATATGTCCAAGCATCAAACAATTACTTTTCTCGGTCGCGTTGTTGACCAAAAAAAACAAGCCCCCATTAGTAGGGCGAAAGTTTTACTAACATATGCAGGTAATTCAGTGATTACCTACACAGATTTGGAAGGGATATATCGACTAAAAATTAACTTTAATAACAGCAATTATTTGCAGGCACAATTATCTATTCAAGCCAATGGCTACAAAAATTATAACTCTTCAATAAAATTATCACCAAAACAAAAAGACCTTGGTGATATTCGATTAGTTGATCCTAATTCTAATTTGAGTTCATCTTCTAATATTAAATCTAGTTCTAGTTCTACTAGTAAATCAAGCTCAGGTTCTAGTTCCTCTACTAGGAATAAATTAAGTGCAAGTTCTAATTCAGAATCTCAAGAAAACAGTTTTGTTCCTTTACCAATAATAATTGCTGTCATGATGGTGATGTTTTTAATAATGGCGATCGCTTTCAAAAATCCGCCTCAAAAATCTCCTACAAATCAACGTAATCCAGTTAATTATAACTACTAGTATTTCGATTTTTTTATAAAACCGATACAAACAGATGCTTGAGCAGTATTACTAGTTTGTTTATTGGTGAGTAGTTAAGAAGCAAATTTTACTAATCATTCATATTTTGTAGTTAGTTAGTCTCTGCGAGAGGATAAATTATGATTACAGCAACTCAGATTCGCCCTACATCTGTTTTTTTGGTTAGTGGTGGGGCTAAAGGAATTACGGCTAAGTGTACAATTAGATTAGCACAGCAGCATCCTTGTAAATTTATTTTGCTGGGACGTTCGGAAGTTTTAGAAACAGAACCTGATTTTGCTCAAAATTGTTTTGATGAAGCAACATTAAAAAAACGCATCATGGAATATCTTCTTTCCACTGGAGAGAAGCCCACACCCATGAGTGTGCAGAAATTATATAATCAACTAGCATCGAGTCGAGAAATTCAAGAAACATTAGCAGCAATTCAACAAGCAGGTGGACAAGCTGAATATATTAGTGTAGATGTCACCGATACTTCAGCTTTAAATCAAAAACTTACAGCGACTGTTGAACGCATAGGTGAAATTACAGGTATCATTCACGGTGCTGGTAATTTAGCCGATAAATTAATCGAAAAGAAAACCGAACAAGACTTTGAAAAAGTTTATACAGCCAAAGTTCAAGGACTAGAAAATATTTTAGCTTGTGTCAAACCCAATCAGATTGAGCATTTAGTTTTGTTTTCTTCCGTAACTGGTTTTTACGGTAACATCGGACAATCTGATTATGCGATCGCTAACGAAATTCTTAACAAATCAGCCCATTTATTCAAACAACAATATCCCCAATCTCACGTTGTTGCAATTAACTGGGGAGGTTGGGATAGTGGGATGGTGACACCACAATTGAAAAAAGAATTTGCGCGTCGGGGTATTGATATTATCCCAATAGAAGCTGGGACACAAATGTTAGTTAGAGAACTGCATAATGCTAATCACAATACCACACAAGTTGTGATTGGTAGCCCCATGCCTACACCAGCTGCGCCTTTAGATACTGAACTCCACACCTATCGTATCCGTCGCAAACTGACACTTGCAGCAAATCCCTTTTTACAGGATCATGTCATCGCTGGGAATCCGGTTTTACCAGCTACCTGTGCAGTTTCATGGATGTCTGATGTCTGTGAAAAATTATATCCAGGCTATAAAGCATTCAGTAGCACAGATTTCCGTATTTTTAAAGGAATCACCTTTAATGAAACCCTAGCTGATGAATACATTCTCGACTTACAAGAAACATCCAAAAATATTGATAATCACGAAGTAAATATATTGTGCAAAATCTGGAGTAAAAATCCCGAAGGTAAAACCATATATCATTTCAGCACACAAGTTAAACTCCTGCGTGATATTCCGCCAGCCCCTATTTATGAGAAACTGAACCTCACAGAAGATAATATCATTACCACCACAGGTAAAGACTTTTATCAAACAGGAGAATCAGCATTATTTCATGGTCCAGCATTTCAACAACTTAGAAGAATCATAAATATTAACTCCGAAAAAATAACCGTCGAATGTTGTTGGCAAGAAATCGACAAAACCAAACAAGGACAATTTCCAGCATATTGGATCAATGGATTCACAACCGATCTAAGCACCCATCCTTTGTGGATTTGGCTAAACCATTACCATCAAGAAATTTGCTTACCAGGACAACAAGAAAAATACGAACAATTTGCCAAAACTCCTTATAACCAATCTTTCTACGTCTCCTGTGAAGTCAAAAGTAAAACCCAAACAGGTGTTATTGCTGACTTCTTCGTACACGACAAACAAGGAAAAATTTACTCCCAACTTCTCGGAGGTAAAGGTATAATTTTCCCAGCAAAATTAATGCAGCCAAAATCCTAAACACCAATTATATCATGTTTGCTTTTATTACTTATACTGTCGCATAGGCTGGTAATTGGTAATTGGTAATGGGAAAAATAAATGACCAACAGCCTAGCAGTTTATTGTAAGCAATTAGCCGAACTTGATATTAAATATTCACTCATAAAAACCCTGCATACCCTCTGTAACACTCTGCGTTTAAAGCATTAAGACTTAGGAGTTCCCCCGTGGAAAAAATAGCAATTATTGGATTTTCATGCCTATTTCCCAATGCCAAAAATCCAGAAGAATTTTGGCAAGACCTGATTAAAAAAAAAGATTCGACATCATCTCTCACCTCCCAAGAAATCGGAGTCAATCCCCAAACATTTTACGAACCAAGTAAAGGAAAAGCAGATAAAATCTACTCACTCAAAGGTGGATTCATCCGTGATTTTCAATTTGATCCTACAGGCTATAAACTACCAGCCGAATTACTAGAAAAACTAGATAATACCTTTAAATGGTCACTGCTTGTTGCCAAACAAGCTTTACAACATAGCGGTTATCTAAATCAAGAATCTATTCTCTCTCAATGCGGAGTCATATTAGGTACACTCTCTCTCCCTACCAAAGCATCTAATCAATTATTCGCACCAATTTATCAACAAATTCTTACACCAGCGATCAGAGAACTATTACAACAGCAAGACTTCGATTTAGCTACTTTAAATTCATCTGCTCAAGCCTCATTTTACAATGCGATGATCTCAGGCTTACCAGCAGCAATCATCGCCCAAGCTTTCTCATTATCAAATATTCACTTTTGTTTAGATGCTGCTTGTTCATCACCACAATATTCTATCAAGTTAGCATCGCATTATCTGTGGACAAATAAAGCTGATTTGATGTTAGCAGGTGGTATCAGCTGTGCAGATCCGCTATTTATTAGAATGTTGTTTTCTGGTATTCAAGGATATCCCGAAAACGATGATATCAGCCGTCCCTTAGATAAATTATCGCGGGGGATGCTGACTGCGGAAGGTGTGGGGATGGTGGTGCTGAAGCGATATAGTGATGCTGTTAGAGATGGCGATCGCATTTATGCTACCATTACGGGTAACGGTCTTTCTAATGATGGTCGGGGTAAACACTTACTCAGCCCCAATTCCAAAGGACAAACCTTGGCTTTTGAACGCGCCTACCAAGAAGCACAAATCAATCCTAACAATATAGATTACATGGAATGCCATGCGACTGGCACATTGTTAGGCGATACTACCGAATTTCAATCTATAGAATCATTCTTTGGTAAATATCAAGCCACACCTTTACTCGGTTCTGTAAAATCTAACGTTGGTCACTTGCTGACAGCTGCTGGCAGCGTTAGCTTAATGAAAGTGCTGATGAGCATGTCTAATGGCGTAATTCCAGGCACAATCAATATTACAGAACCGATGGGTACAGACAACAATGTTGTCTCACCGCAACGCATTGTTACCAACACCAGCAATTGGCCGGAAAATCAACCGATAAAACGCGCTGCTATCAGTGCGTTTGGTTTGGGTGGAACTAATGCCCATATGATTTTGGAAGAAGGAAATACAACAGAATCAGTCACACCAGAAAAATCTCTGCACCCCGCTAAACTCGCTATTATCGGCATGGATGCCTTTTTTGGTGGCTGCGATGGTTTAGATGCTTTTGAACGCAGTATTTACGAAGGTAAACAACATTTTATTCCTCTACCACCCCAGAGATGGTACGGAATAGAAAACCAAGCAGAGTTACTGAAAAAATACGGTTTAGCTGACGGTAAACCACCATTAGGCGCGTACATTACAGATTTTGAAATCGATACAGTTTCCAGCAAAATTCCACCGAACGAACTAGAAAAACTCAATCAACAACAATTATTATTATTGAAAGTTGCCGAACGTGCCTTAAAAGATGCAGGCATTAAAGAAGGTGCAAATGTATCAGTAATAATTGCCGCAGAAACAGAATTTTCTGCACATCATTTACAGCAAAGATGGAATTTAGATTGGCAGATTAAAGAAGGTTTAATTGCCGGAGAAATTTCTCTACCAACCGATAAAGTTAAGCAGTTAGAAACTATTGTTAAAGATGGTATTCACCATCCCGTTGAAAGCAGCGAATATGTAAGTTACATCGCCAATATTATGGCGAGTCGCATTTCTTCGCTGTGGGATTTCACAGCGCCTGCATTTACCATAACGGCGGGTGAAAATTCCACTTTCAAAGTTTTGGAAGTTGCCCAACATTTACTCATAACCGGGGAAGCAGATGCTGTACTTGTGGGTGCAATTGATTTAGCTGGTGGGATGGAAAATGTATTATTGCGTAATCAAAGAACAGCAATTAATTCTGGTGCAAATACCCTCAGTTATGATCAAAAAGTCAATGGCTGGATGGTTGGAGAAGGTGCAGGTGCAGTAGTTTTAAAACTGCATGAAACTGCCAAAAAAGAGCGCGATCGCATTTACGCAGCCGTTGATGCAATCAGTTTTGTGCAAGATCGTCTGGGTGAGAGTAATTCTCAAGCCGTTCACCAAGTTAGCCAACAAGCTTTGTTAATGGCGGGTATCAAACCATCTGACGTTAACTATTTAGAAGTTTACGGTAGTGGTAATAAACAAGAAGACGAAGCCGAAATCACAGGTTTACTTAGGGCTTATCCAGGAAGTGCAAATGATTTAAACTATGCAATTGGCAGTGTTAAAGCTAATATTGGTCATACATACACTGCATCAGGAATTGCTAGTTTAATCAAGACTGCTTTGTGTCTTTACTATAGATATATTCCAGGTACACCAAATTGGAGTGGAGTTAAAGATCAGGTACAAGCGGGAGTGAATTCTCCCCACACTCCCTTCTACGTTGCAACAGAATCAAGACCTTGGTTTCTCGACAAACAAGCGACAAAAAGAATTGCTGCTATCAATAGTATAGGAATAGATGGCAGTTATGCTCATGCCATCTTATCAGAAGAACCAGAACAACAAGAACGCAGCAGCAAATTTTTGCAGCAAACACCCTTTTATTTATTCCCAATCACTGGACGCGATCGCACAGATTTACTTACCCAACTTGACGCCCTGGAAAACACCGTCAGCAACGGTACTTCTCTCGCCAACGCTGCTAATTTAGCTTTTGCCAACTATAAACTAGATTTAAGTGCAAACTACATCCTAGTAATTCTGGCACACAACCAAAACGAACTCACCAGAGAAATTGCAGCCGCCAGAAAAGGTATAGATAACGCCTTTACCAAACAACAAGATTGGCAAACACCACTAGGTAGTTACTTCACAGCCAAACCATTGGGTAAACGTGGGGGAATTGCTTATGTCTATCCAGCAGCAGTCAACTCTTATCTAGGTATTGGGCGTAATCTGTTCCGTCTATTCCCGAATATCCTCGACGACATCGCCATTAAAGAACTACAAAACCTTGTCGCCGATATCTCCCCCATCGTCTTTCCCCGAAGCTTAAATAAACTTTCATCTCGCCAACTTGAAACCAAAGAACAGCAATTTCTCGATGATCCTCTAGCCATTTTCGATGTAGACATGCTGTTTACCAGATTCATCACCCAAATCATTCGCGATCAATTCCAAGTCAAACCCGAATTTGTCTTTGGTTACAGCTTGGGTGAAACCAGTATGATGTCTGCAACGGGTGTCTGGGATAACTTCACCCAAGGAATCCGCGCTCTCCACGACTCATCCCTATTCGCCGACAGATTATCTGGTGCAAAAACAGCCGTTCGCCAGTATTGGCAATTACCACCAACTCAGGATAATAATTTCTGGGCTAACTATGTTCTCATGACAACCCCATCGCAAGTCAGAGAATACCTCAAATATGAGAAGCGCGTCTTCTTAACCCAAATCAACACACCAGAAGAAGTTGTCATCGCCGGTCAACCAGCAGCTTGTGAAAGAATCATTCAAATATTAGGCTGTAACGCTTTCCGCGCCCCCTTCGATCACGTGATCCATTGTGAGGCGATGGGTTCCGAGTATAGTGAAATCGCCAGAGTCAACACCCTACCCATCCAGAAAAACCTACCAGATGTTACCCTCTACTCTGCTGCTGAGTATGGTCCAGTGAGAATAGAAAGTAGTGTGATCGCCAACAGTATCGCCACAGGTTTATCCCAACAACTAGATTTTCCCCGCCTAGTCAACCGAGTCTATGATGATGGCGCGAGAATCTTTATCGAAACTGGTGCAGGTAATATTTGTTCACGCTGGATAGATAAAATTCTCGACAGCAAACAACACATTACCATATCCCTGAATCGCAGAGGTTTAGACGATCATTCTGGTATTGTCAGAGCTTTAGCAAAACTCGTCAGCCATCAAGTTTCTGTTGACCTGTTACCACTCTACACCCAGATAACAGAAACTAGTAAAAAATCCAAACTCACACTCAAAAAAGTCACCCTGGGTGGACAAAGCATAACTGACAAAATTTTAACAGAAGAAAACAAACAACTCTTCCGCAACATCTCCATAACTACCAAAAAACCTCAACCCATCAATCCTCCTGCGACTCAACCGGAAAAAATGCCGCTACAAAATATCATGGATAACAGCTTAGAGCCAAAAGCAGAAGTACAATTTGTTGAGTCAACAGCAAATCCTGAGATCATTATCCAACCCATTACCCTCCTCAATCAATCTCATTACCAACAACTAAACACCAATAATTTCCAAGTTCATAAAACCCATGACGCTTTCTTACAATCTCGTCAGGAATTTAGCCAGCAAATCAGCGAACTGATTCAATTACAAATCGCTTGTGTTGAAAATTTACTGAGTGAGTAAAAAACCGCAGAGAAGACAGACAGAGGAATAGGAGAATGCGTAAGCCATATAACAACTCCTTCTCTCCTCGTTCCTCTGCGTACTCTGCGATTAATTCAAAAATACTTTCAACTAGGATTGCAATATAAATCAACTCCTAATAATTATCTTGAGGAATCACTACGGTGAAAACAATAGATGTGGTACTAGAAAATGGTCTTGAATTTTATGGTTCTCCTTACAACTTTAATCAAGTATGGAAAGGTTCCTTAGATTGCGTAGCTTTTGATCCTACTACAATCAAAGAAAAACTCCTGGCATTAGATCAACCTTGTTATATCGTTAAACTTGACAATAAAATTGGTGTCACCAACGACGGTTATTTGTCTCCGCTTGATAATGGGAAAACAGGACAAATTGAACTGTTGATGGTGATTCCACCGATCAGATTACAACAATTAGGAGACCCCAATTTTCTCGCTTTTCATGGTGTGAAATATGCCTATACCACTGGTGCAATGGCTGGTGGAATCGCCTCAGAAGAAATGATCATTGCTTTAGGAAAAGAGGGAATTTTGGCTTCCTTTGGTGCAGGTGGTTTACCGCCAAATCGCTTGGAAATAGCTATTAACCGCATCCAATACGCCTTACCCAATGGGCCTTACGCTTTTAATTTAATTCATAGTCCTAATGAGCCTGCACTAGAACGCGGTGCTGTAGATTTATATCTCAATTATGGCGTAAGAACTATAGAAGCTTCGGCTTTTTTAGATATTACTCCCAACATAGTTTATTACCGTGCCGCAGGATTGGGTGTCAATTCAGCTAATGAAATTGAAATAAAAAACAAAATCATTGCTAAAATTTCCCGCCGTGAAGTTGCAACTAAATTTATGCAACCAGCGCCGCAAAAAATGCTGCAAGAATTGGTTACACAAGGATTAATTAGTGAATTACAAGCAAATTTAGCAGCTAAAATTCCCCTTGCTGATGATATTACAGCAGAAGCAGATTCTGGTGGTCATACTGATAATCGTCCACTGGTTTGCTTGCTACCTTCGATTGTGTCTTTGCGGGATGAAATTCAGGCACAATATAAATATGAAAAACCTATCCGAGTCGGAATTGCAGGTGGAATTGCTACACCACAATCTGCTTTAGCTGCTTTTATGATGGGTGCTGCATATGTGGTGACAGGTTCAATTAACCAATCATGTATTGAAGCAGGAAGTTGTCAGCATACCAAACAATTGTTAGCACAAGCAGATATGGCTGATGTGATGATGGCCCCAGCCGCAGATATGTTTGAAATGGGGGTAAAACTGCAAGTTCTCAAACGCGGTACAATGTTTCCTCTCCGCGCTCAAAAGTTATATGAAATATACAGAAATTATAACTCAATTGATGAGATTCCGACTCAAGAAAGAGAGAAACTAGAAAAACAAGTTTTTCGTAAGCCACTTGCTCAAGTTTGGGAAGAAACAGCTTCTTATTTATCCCAGAAAAATCCAGAGAAATTGGGGAAAGCTGTGAATAATCCTAAATTGAAAATGGCGCTAATTTTCCGTTGGTATTTAGGATTATCTTCTCGCTGGTCTCATGCTGGAGAAAAAGGTCGAGAAGTTGATTATCAAATTTGGTGTGGCCCAGCAATAGGTAGCTTTAATGACTGGGTACGTGGTTCTTATCTAGCAGATCCAAATCATCGCCGCGTCGTGGATGTTGCTAATCATCTAATGATCGGTTCTACCTATTTATACCGAATTCAAAGTTTGAAAACTCAAGGGCTGCAAATTCCAAATTACTACAGCCAGTACATACCTGTGAATTCTACATTGGAAGTCTAAATATGATGACAACAAAAAAATCTTTATCAGCAGCAGAAATTCAAGCTTGGTTGTTATCTAATCTTGCCGAAACTCTCCAAGTAGAAGCAGAGCAAGTTGATACCGAACAACCATTAGATACTTATGGTTTGGATTCTACTCAGGCGATGTTAATTGTCACAAAAGCCGAAAAAATGCTCGGATTTAAAATAGCTCCGACATTATTATGGCATTACCCAACTATTGCTTTACTTTCTCAACGTTTAGCCGAAGAATCACAAGAATTAGCATCAGATATACAAGAAACTGTTGCAGTTAAAAATGTCGCTCCTGTTTTGGATTTAAGTGCTGAAGTTGTTCTTGATCCTAATATTCATCCTGCATCTGGTTCTTTTGTGTTCACAAGTGAACCAAATAATGTGTTTATTACAGGTGGAACAGGATTTTTAGGAGCTTTTTTAATCTACGAATTGCTACAGCAAACCAATGCTGATATTTATTGTTTAGTACGTGCTGCTCATCCAGAAGCAGGTAAGCAAAAACTCACGAAAAACTTGCAAAGTTATGGACTTTGGAATGAAATATTCCGTCCTCGAATTATACCAGTAATTGGTGATTTATCTCAGCCGCTATTAGGAATTAGCAAAGAAGCCTTTGAAATGTTAGCTGCTAATCTTGATAGTATTTATCATAGTGCTGCAACACTCAATTATGTTTATCCTTATTCTGCACTCAAAACACCAAATGTTTTAGGTACACAAGAAGTATTACGTTTGGCGTGTCTTTTTAAAGTCAAGCCAGTACATTATGTTTCTAGTGTGGCTGTATTTGAATCACCATTCTATGCTGGTAAAATTGTCAAAGAAGACGATAGCTTTGAGCATTGGCAAGGTATTTTTCTGGGTTACTCACAAACAAAATGGGTAGCAGAAAAACTAGTCACAATTGCTCACGATCGCGGACTTCCTGTAACTATCCACAGACCACCTTTAATTGCAGGAGATAGCCAAACAGGTGTTTGTAATACAGATGATTTTATCAACTTGGTAATTAAAGGTTGTATCCAGATGGGATACTTCCCTGATGTAGATTATCGGTTGGATGCATCACCTGTTGATTATGTCAGCAAATCTATTGTTTATCTCTCAAAACAAGAAGCATCTTTAGGAAAAGCATTTCACTTACAGCATCCTGCACCTGTTCCTTTCTCTGATTTACTTGCATGGATGGATTCTCTTGGTTTTGCTATTCAACCAATTCCTTATCAAGAATGGCAAACAAAATTAATTAATGATATCTCTTCAGCAGAGAATCCTTTATATACCCTCAGACCTTTCTTATTAGAACGTTGGTCAGAAGAACAAATCACTATTCCCGATTTGTACCTGCAAAGTAGAAGACCAATCATTAATTGTGAAGCAACACTAAATGCACTAGCTGGTAGTGGTATTGTTTGTCCAGCGATGGATACACAACTGTTTATGACCTACTCTACCTACTTGCTGCAAAATGGTTTCCTAAATGTAGTTTAGAACTATATCTACAAATGCATACGGATAATCTATCGGTGTCTATCGTGTTTATCTGTGTGCATCTGTGGTCGATTTCCCAACAATAATTTTGTCATATAGCGCTTCTCGGTTGTGTGCAATACGCTGCGCCCAGACGTTACATGTAACGTCTCTAAATTGTTCATGGCGGTGTATTTGATTCAAATGAGAACCGCTATAGTTAACCACATCAGGTATAACTTAATTTTTCCAGACCGCTTAAGCGGCTTTTTGTGTTTAGCTAAATAAGAAGCTTATGAACCTTAAAAATAAAACCATCCTGATCACAGGAATAGGTGGATTTATTGGCTTACGCACTACCGAATTAGCGATCGCACAAGGAATGTATGTTCGAGGAATAGAAAATGATCCCAATAACGCTAAAATAGCCCAGAGTCTAGGCGCAAAAGTGTTTGTTGGTTGTATCTGCGATCCAATTGTAGTACAAGAAGCTTGTCAAGGAGTAGACATTGTGCTACACACAGCCGCCCTCGTCAAAGAAGGGGGATCTCTAGAGGAGTTTCGTAATGTCAATGTTGGTGGTACTCTCAACATCGCCAAAGCAGCTATGAATGCTGGAGTCAAGATTTTTGTTCATCTCTCAAGCGTCATAGTATACGGCTTTATCTATCCTAATCAAGTTACAGAAGAAGGCCCATTCCGTAGCGAAAATAATCCTTACTCTTTGACAAAAATAGAAAGTGAACAAGAAATCTTAAAACTAAATGCACCACCAAATTTTGGTGTAATTATTATTAGACCGACGGCTGTTTATGGTCCAAGGAGTAATCCTTGGGTTGTTCGTCCCCTTTCGCTGATGCGCCAAAAAAGATTTGTCATACCTGATGCGGGAAGGGGAGTTATGAACCATTTATATATAGATAATTTAATTGATGGAATTTTCCTTGCTATCGAAAAAGAAGCGTATGGAGAAGCTTTCAATCTTTCTGATGGACAGGAAACTTCTTGGAAAGAATACTACACGCGTTTAGCTGAAGTTGGAAATGTACCAGCACCCTTTTCTCTACCAGCACCAATTGTTAAGTTTTTGATTTTATTGGAGTTGTTAAGAATGAGAATTTTGGGTTTAAAGCCTGTTATTTTACCAGCAGCTGTAGACTTTTCCACCAGTCCTCATGCTTATTCGATCAAAAAAGCACAAACCCAGCTAGGATATCAGCCAAAAATAACTCTAGAAAAAGGTATGGAATATATAAGAGAATGGCTGGAAAATACAGACATCCAAACATCAAATAACTAAAGGAAGTACTAATTATTTGGATCAAGGACTATGAAATATCTCCTCCTTGTCTCCCTTCCTTTGTCTATTAAATTAAATTGCTAAATTCCACAACTCTTAAAGGTCTCCACAATAATTTGTGCCAATGAGTTTAGCATTTTTATAAACTAATACTTTACCGTAACCACTATCCTTAACCGCAACATATTGGAAAACATTATTTCTAAAGCTGTACAAAGTTTCTCCATTCTGACCACGCCGAATTGTACCATTATTCATTACGAGATCCGGGCGTTTAAGATTAGTAGGAATATTATAAGCTTCATAACGAAGCGTGCCATTGTTTAAACGTTTAACCTCAACAATGACATTCTTCGCACTACATGAAAATAATGTTGGTTGAGCAGCATTAGCAGATGAAGATATACCTAATGTTCCGCCGACTAATGAAGCTGCACCACAAGCGATCCCTAACGCAAAAGACAAAGATTTGCTTTGTTTGTGAGTAATACTGTTCACAATGGCTCCTGATGTTTGATTACTCTCATCTACAAATTAGGTTTTTAGTTTTTCGGATGATTTGAATAAGAAATGCGTTTTTAAACTTTAAATCATAAATCCCGACGCTAAATACTTCCTGTTCAGCGCCGGGATTTATGGTGTTTTAGTTTAATTTGTTGTTAAATTTATTACTGCTGCCATCCCAATGGCGGTTCAACAATCGTCTGTCCTGCTTTACCAGCACTAACACCAGGTTTATCAACAATCTTTACCGTACTGGCTTGAGGCCCTTCTTCACCAAGTTCTACAAAGCAATGCACACCTGTACCAATTTCTAAGCGATCAAACTCATCATGAAGTACGCTGTTACGGTGAAAGTAGACTTCCTCACCATCTAAGGTTTTAATAAAGCCATAACCCTGTTGTGAAAATAGCTTAGTGACAAGTGCAGTTGTCTGTTCGGCGCTATCGTTAGTTTTGGCTTTGTCACTTTCACGCTGTTGTTCAGTCAAGTCTCGTAGCTGGCGAATAGCCGCTTGAAAAGCATCTCGGATTACCGCCTCTAAAGGTGGATATTGGTTAACATCCGGTGGATTACTTTCTGCCACAAGTTCATGACCAGGGGGTATTGTCATATCAATTCGCACTCGATGCGGTGAGCCAGAACGCGGGCGATCGTGAACTTTTTCAATTACAATATGGCAGCTACTCAGGTAGTTGCAAACTTGTTCCAGCTTGGTTATTTTTTCATTAATTAGAGCATCAATGGCATTTGTTTTTTCTACGTTGCGATAAGTAATTTCTGGTGGAATCTTCATATCTATTTTATGAACGTACTGCGTAACAAAGTGGTTATACCATTTCTTTATGAAGACGCATATAAAGAACCCCATCGCCTGCGGCAACCCCCCTCTGCTTGCCAAGAGGGCAGGGTGGTTTCATACAAAAAAAGAAAAATATGGAAGTCTGTATTTCTCGTTTTGAAGCATAGATTTTTACCCCTCTCCAAACCTCTCCCCTTAATAAGGGGAGAGGCTTTAAAAGAAGATTTTAATTTTTCTCTGCTTGTATGAAACCACCCTGTCTCTGCTTGCCAAGAGGGGGGACAGAGGTTGGGAGGGGTTAAAATAATGTGCAGCTTCACAGAAAATTGGTATTAGTAGTTCAGTGATGAATGTATTCACTGATCCTAGAAAGCTCACAATTCTTTTGCCTCTAGCTAATGGAAGGTGATGTTAAATTTAGATATCTGCTCAACGAAAGAGTTTATTTGAGCTTTTTCTCACAGGTTGCTTAGTTGTATACAGTAGTTCCCAATTTTACCAATTCCTGAATATCTACTGGGGTAGTTGACATTTAAGCAATTGCTTATATATAATTAATATAGTTAAGCATTTGCTTAAATATAAGGTTAATCTAAGTCAACGACCCATGTCTGTTCGCCTTTGGCGTTCCCGAAGGGTAGACTCTGGGCTAAAGCGCCTAAGACTTAGACAACATCTGAGTTTCCCACTTACCGAGTATGTCTGATGAGTAGACCTGCTGCTAGTGCTGATGTGTTTGTGGCGATCGCAGATCCCACACGCAGGGCGCTATTGGATCTGTTACGTAGTGGCGAGCAACCAGTAAAACAACTGGCTGAACCATTTGCGATGAGCTTACCAGCTATTTCTCAGCACTTACAGATTCTTTGCGAAGCAGGCTTAGTAAAAATGCGGAAAGCAGGGCGACAGCGCCTGTATCGGCTGAACCCGGAGCCACTGAAGCAGATATCTGAGTGGATCGCTGATTACGAGCAGTTCTGGCAAGAAAAACTAGATGCCCTTGGCAACTATTTGGAGGAAAATCAATGCTCCGAGACTTGAAGAAGAAAGTTTTCTATCCCTATCCCCCCCAACAAGTTTGGCAGGTACTCACCAACCGCCACACTCTTGCTGCATGGCTGATGGAAAACGACTTTGAGCCACGTGTGGGACACAAATTCCGATTTCTGTACTCATCAATACCAGGACTAAGTGAAAACATTGATTGTGAGGTAATTGAACTCGATGAGCCAAAGCGTCTTTCCTTCACTTGGCAGGATAGTATGATGCATCGCCCTTCAATTGTGACTTGGACGTTAAAACCTGTGGATGGAGGTACTCAACTGCAACTTGAGCATAAAGGATTGAGTCAACAAGCAACTCGAATAAATGAACCAATGCGCCTTTCCCAACCGTGGCAAGGTCGATTTATGCATGAGTCTACAGGACTAACTGCTCACAGTACTGTGTTATCGCCAATACCTGTTGGCAGGTATGAAGCGTTAGATAGTGTAATTCTCAGTTCCTTCCTTGATGGAGGCTGGGACTTCAGGCTAAGTGAAAGAATACCACAAGTCTTAGTTAGTTTTGCCAGTAACAATTAAATAGCAGATTAACAGGGAGAGAAAAATGAACGACGCCAGCAAACAACTGCTTGCTTTGGCGCGAAGAAACGCAGCCAGCTACCTAGTTAATCCGAAAGTTAGGGCTATCGGTGTTGCTGGTTCTGTTGCTCGTGGACAAGCTGATACCTACTCAGATATTGACATGAGTATTTATTACTGGGAACTACCATCAGATGAAGAACTGAAAACAGCGTATGAACACAATCAAGGATCAGACTATAGACTTTATGCTAGCGATCGCCAAGCAGGATACATAGTTGAACAATATTTTGTTCAAGGTGCTAAGTGCGATTTTGGTCATATCACTATCGAGTGTTGTGACAGTGACATAGACAAGATGCTGGAGCAATGCAACCCTGACGATCCTCTGCTGAATGTGCTAGCTGGTATTGTTGATATGCTGCCGTTGCATAATACTGAACTAATTAAACAATGGCAGACAAAGTTAGCAAACTATCCTGAAAAATTAGCTCAAGCAATGGTGAAAAAGCATTTGCATTTTCGCGGTTTGTGGGTGCTACAACTTTATGGAATAGAAAGAAATGATGTGCTTTTTCTTCATGAGGAATTATTGAAGGGAGTGAAGAACATCATTGGGGTGCTGTTGGGTTTAAATTGCTTCTACCATCCTGTAGATTCTGTTCCATTTAAAGGGATAGATAAGTTCATCAATAAAATGGCGATCGCTCCCAATAATCTTTCATTTCGTCTCAAGCAGATTTTTTATGAAGAACCTCAGTTAGCGGTTAACCACCTTGGTGAATTGATAGAGGAAACATTTACCCTCGTGGAAAAGCATATGCCAGAGCTGGATACAACACAAGCTTGGCAGGATTACAAACTATGGTCGGATAAATTTTATATTTAGGCAATCAAATATGGTTGAACAAAGTTTTATTTCTACAAACAATAAACAATGGCTAGAAATTGAGCAATTTCCGGGAACACAAATACTCCCACTAGCTGAACCAGTAGCGCAAGGCTCAATTCATAAATTACGGATGACTGCTAACACAGTAATTCCCATTCATTACCATCCTTGTGATGAATATGTCTATGTCCTCAAAGGAATAATCGAAACTGGTGGACGGGAATGTACATCGGGAGCATTTTGGTTTACACCAGCCAATACCAAAAATGGCCCCCACAAAGCAATTACAGACGTAGAAATCATTACCATTCGCCTTGGAGCAATGGGAATCTTTGAGGAAGCATCAACCTAGCAAATAGTCATACTCTTAGTCCACATTCTCTGCATCCTAGTGCGGTTAGTTAAAAATTAAATCTTACCTTTTGGAGATAGTAGCCATGAACTCTTCTTTTCAAATTGGCTTTGCAACAATTATTCAACCATCCCAGCAAGGAGAAATACAGTTTGATATTTATTCCCGATTGCTTGCCGAAAGAATTATATTTTTGCGTGGAGAATTAACAGAAGAAATAGCTAATTTAATCGTGGCACAAATGCTATTCCTTGATGCAAAAGATCCAGATAAAGATATTACATTGTATATCAATAGTTCTGGAGGTTCCTTAACAGCGGCATTGACTATATATGACACTATGACTCAGCTTCGTACAGACATATGTACTGTATGCATTGGTACTGCTGCTGCTACAGCAGTATTCTTACTTTGTTCTGGTACTAAAGGTAAAAGATACACTCTTCCTAATGCGCGAATAACCATTCGCCAACCATCAGGAAACGCTGAGGGAAAAGCAACTGAAATTGAGGTAGCAGCTAGAGAAATTGTGTACCTCAGAGAATCCATGAATAGGATAATAGCTGCTAACACTGGTCAACCAGAACAGATAATTAAACTTGATTCTGAAAGAGATTTTGTTATGAGTGCTGAAGAAGCAAAAGCTTACGGTTTAGTTGACAACATCATCCAAAAAACACCAGCTTATTTCCAATTATAAATAAGCACTAACATTTTTAATACTGCCAGTACTTTAAATCTAAACTTTGACCTGCTATTGCGACTGCACCAAGGTAATTCTTACCAGGTGCGAGTTCAATTAAACTCCACTCTTGGTCAGTGATGAGTTTTGCTGGTTGTTCTAGAGTCAAAGAAATCTCTACTTTTTCCAACTGAACTATTCCTACTCCTATTGCTTTTAAATAAGCTTCTTTACAAGTCCAGTAGCGAAAAAACACTTGTTGTTGTTGGTTTAGGGGGAGCGATCGCACTACTTCATATTCTCTAGGTGCAAAGAATCTTTCCGCAAGAGCTTCGACATCACTGACTGACCGCATGTGTTCTACATCTATACCAATTTTGCGATTTCTACTGACACCACATAGAGCCAAATCTTCTGAGTGAGACAAGTTAAATGACAATCCACCATCAGCAAAGCTATCAGCTAATAATGGCTTTCCCCGCACTTCATAGGTAAATTGTACCGCCTGCGGTTCCACATCCAAGTAGCGACCCAAGATTGTGCGGAGGATACCCCGACCTGCAATAAAACGCTGTCGATGTTGTTCAAAGTAAAACCTTTGAGCGCGAGCAATTTCGTCACTAGAAAGAGTTGTTTGTAAAGCTTGCATTTCTGATTTTGGTCGCTCTAGCGAGATTCGCCAAACATGCACATCATCAGGTAACAAGGTTAAATTTGTCGGTGCGGTTAGCCACAAATGATTAGTCTCAGACCCCATCTTAGATATTTCGTCCGTCATTCAATTTTAGATTTTGGATCTAGTAGTCTTTTGGATGTGCAATTTTGATCACCGTTACTAGCAAAGATTGCTCCTCAATATGGTAAATAACTCGGTATTCGCCCAAGCGAATTCTATATAAATTTTCTGTCCCCTTCAGTATTAGAGCATCTTCTGGACGTGGGTTAAATGCTAGTTGTTCTAGTTTGTGCGCTAGCTGTCGTTGTAATTGAGAATCTAATTTTGTAATTTCCTGCACAGCTGATGGTGCTAGTGCTACTTGATAGCTCATATCCCTAGCTCCTTTTTGAGTTCCTCAAGGGGCGTTGCTCCAAGAATAGCAACCTCTTCTAGTGCTGCATAAGCATCTCTTGCATCAGCATCATCTAACTTTGCCTCAACTAGCTCATGCAATTGCTTTGTTGAGGTGATTTCAACTCCTGGCTGTTCTCTAAGTTTGTCTGCTAATGCATAAAAAGCTTCTTGGTCGTCTCGATGTGCCAAAACATAAGCTCTTAACTCTTGTTTAGTCATTGCCTGAAAATTTGGCTTACTCATAAGTATCTCACTCTTCCGTTTTGAAATATCTCTACTTCAAATTCTTGTCCTGCCAGAATGTAAATACGTGTTGTCCGTTCATCTAATCTCACTAAATAAATCGGCAGGTACATCTGAGTTAAATCCTGACACACCTTGAATAATTCAATTGCTTGTTCGACAGTTGGTTTCATTTAGTCTTATTGTCCATCCTTGATTATTTGATTTCAAGGTTTAGTAGAGCGATCGCTCTTCCAAGAGTACTGAAGGTAGGGTGAGGAGATCAGTCAATAATATTACTGAACTCATTTCGGTAAATCTGAGTCTAAAATTTTTTCATGCTCTACGTATTTTACCGATGATTTCTGCCAAACTCTTCAAAGAGCGTTACTTTGCTCAGGTTGTAACGCTATTGTTATTGTTACTGATACTGGTAATAGGAGCGGTTCCGGGATATCTCAAAGGTAACTGGCAATGGCAAGAACCACCACCTATCACTAATCTCAAAAAGTTAAAACAGATACGCCAAACTGGATTGGCTCTTCCTGGTTGGCAAACGATTGAACAAGCAGAACAACCCATTGGCGAACAAAAGTGGTCTTTGCAGTTAATTAAAAAACAAGATTCCAAAACCGAAACCGAAGCTGTGTTATTGTTATTACCACAAAATGGGCCAAAAAAGCAGCCACAAGTAGAATGGACAGAGATTAATGGTTGGGGTCGTTCACGTTGGGGACAGTGGGATATTGCTCAAAGTCGCGTAGTCGAATTTACTGTCAAGCAGCCACAAGCAAAGGTAAAAGCTAGGTTCTTTCGTGCCGCAACAACAGAGCAAACTTTTGCGGTTCTGCAATGGTACGCTTGGCGCGATGGTGGCGATCCATCAACTTTGCAGTGGTTGTTGGCAGATCAGATAGCTCAATTACAAAAGCAACGTGCTGCTTGGGTTGCTGTCAGTATCCTTATACCGATGGAGCCTTTAGGAAAGATTGATACAGTGTGGTCTGAGGTTAAGTCTCTTGGTAAAACAGTGCAAGATACTTTAATGACAAATAAATTATGAAGGGATCGGGGATCAGGGATTGGGACAATTCTCCCGACTTTGTTTAAACAACCGAATCGATCTGCATCTAGTGGGTAGGAGTGCGATCAATTTCCGAATTGAGGGTCATGTCAAGTGATGGTAGAGATTAACGCTAATATTAGGTTGAGCGCCTTCATGCTTCTAGACGTCGAGCGAGTACACTTTAGACCCCTTCACTTAATGACAAGTTCCTTAGATCTGTTTGAAGCTATTCGCCAAACCTGTAGCAAATCCGATCTGCGATCGCAAGTTGCGCCAAAAATTGGTGAATATTTTGGAGCAAAACGATGGGCGATTTTTTTCTTTGATCAACTGCCCTTAAATGATCGCAATCTTCAGAAAATCCTGAAAATTGCACTCTCAATTGAGCATAATCCCGTGGTGCGTTATTTAGCGGAGCGCCATGCTCCGGTTCATGAAGCATTAGTAACAACCCCCAAGGCTTGGAAATTAATCTGTCCTCGTCCGGATCACTGGCATGTAATGGCGGGACCGATCATCAATCATGGTCAAATTCTGGGCGTAGTTGGTTGTACACGTGAAAAGGCAATGCCTGCCTTTGATAGCGAAAATCTAGTCGATTTAAGTGCCATCTGCTTGCACTTATCGGTTTGGGTGGCAACAGTGGGTTCACAAGGCATTTTTGCAGAAAATTCGCAGCACCAACTGTTCAACAGCGATTTCTTTCGGGACGGCAAAGCCAAACGTTTAACGCCTCGTGAGTTGCAAATTGCAGAATTAGTGGCGTTGGGGCGAACTAACGCAGAAATTGGCAATCAACTTTGGATTACTGAAAATTCTGTGAAGCAAGCTTTAAAGCGAATGTTCCGTAAGCTTGAGGTTTCGTCCCGTGCAGAGATGGTTGCACAGCTTTCAGGTATAAGGCTTCATTCATCGGGAGCAAACCCAGATTCATTTAACTCGGTGCTGAACTCCTACTAAACTGTTAGGCATTGAATTTGCACATTGAGATAATATTCATATCTTAAATTTGCTTCTTGAATTTTAAAGAAAAATTATTACACTTACCATTACGTGTATCTTAAGTTAAAATAGCCGCTTGCAGCTTTGCAGTCTGAAAATGGCTTCACAGCTTAAATTAAATTGTTTATAACTTCTATTTGTTGATATGCGTGCATTCAGCATAGTTTACTGTTTGAGTGTTCCAGTCAGTATTTTATTCGTAACGGCTTCAATACCTGCTGTTGCTCAAGCGCCATTTCCTGCTTCTGTGACGGACAGTGAATTTACTCAGTTGGGTGTTAATAATATTGACCGTTATATTTTGGGGTCAGGAGATACAATTACCATCCAAATTCAACGCCCTTTTGGCCCCTATCGTCTAGGGCCAGGAGATGTTATTGGCGTTGTGATTGAGCGTTTTCCTGATTTAGGTTTTCAAGCTGTTGTCAATCCCGAAGGAAAGGTCATTGTTCCTCTATTGGGAACTGTATCACTGCAAAATTTAACTTTAGCAGAGGCACAAAATCAGATTCGCTCTTTATTTAATACCTATGTCATTGATCCAAGAGTGACTTTATCTCTGGTGTCGCAGCGCCCGGAGTTAAATTTTTCAGTCACAATCAACCCTGAAGGTAATGTTGTTTTGCCTCAATTGGGAACAGTATCTTTAAAAGGCTTGAGTTTGGAAGAAGCTCAAGAAAAAATTCGCTTACTACGCGATCGCATTACACCAAATCAAGTTATTACTGTATCATTAGCATCACCGCGAACAGTACAAATCACTATTAGTGGTGAAGTACCAAAACCCGGAATTTATCCCATGAATTCGCCAACACCTCGGATCGCTGATGCTTTGTTATTAGCAGGTGGTTCTACTACGATGGCAGATTTGCGACAAGTGCAACTACGGCGTAAATTAATTGATGGTTCAATTATTACCAAAAATATTGACTTGTATAGTCCTGTACTCAATGGCGACACTGCACCTAACTTCCGTTTGCAAGATGGAGATGCGATCGTTGTCATGCGTCGTGACTTAGCTAATGATGATAATTACGATCGCAATCTTGTTGCTCGTTCTTCTTTAGCTCAACCTCAAATTCGAGTCAGAGTATTAAACTACGCCACTGGCGGAATCGTAACGCAAACATTGTCGAATGGTAGTAACTTTGTAGATGTTTTGTCAGGAGTCAACCCTAATTTTACTAACATCCGGGACATTGCCCTAGTTCGCTTCGATCCAGAACGAGGTAAAGCCATCACTCAGAGATTAAACGGTAAAAAGGCTTTAGCTGGAGATACAACTCAAAACGTGCCACTTCAAGATAATGATGTTATCGTGATTGGTCGAAACCTCATCGGTAAAATTACGAACCTAATATCTACCATTACCCAACCCTTCTTCAGTTTTCAGAATTTCCTCAACTTCTTCGATAGTTTCATCGGTGGTGGAGGAAAGTAGGGAAAGGGGATCGGGGATTCTCCAGAGGAGACGCTACGCGTAGACGCGCAAGCGGCTTCTCACAGAGTACGGGGATCGGGAACAAGGGGGAAATATTTCTCTGTTGTCTTCCCACACCAAGCACATTTGTGTATCCTCTTTGTTCCCTTTCCCCGATTCCCCTTTCCCCTTTCCCAGATCCCCGATTCCCCGATCCCCGATTCCCTATCCAAAATCGAATGACCCCACCGATTGTTAAGCGCTACTTAATAGCTTTTGAGAAGTATAAGTGGATTGGTTTAGCCAGTTTCACTTTAGTTGTAGTTGGTTCAACGGTGGTAGCCATACAACCAGAACGACCAGCTAGTTATATTGCAGATGCTGCACTTACTTACTCTAGTCCTCCGGTTTTATTTTCTGTGACTGGGGGTGAAATTCAGCAGCAAGGTCAAGAATTAACTCAAGAAATTTTGCTCTCAGATCAAATCATTGAGGCTGTGGCAACGAAAGTCAATGTCAAACCAAAACAAATTGGTAAAAATATTGCTCTGACTGTACCGGAAAAAAGTAAGCCAGGAGAAGCACCAGCATCCACACTCATTGAAATTAAATATCAAGACTCTAACGAAAAACGTGCTAAACAAACAGTACAGCTATTGATGGAAGCCATGATTAAGTTGAGTGGTGAGATCAATACCACGCGATTAAACGCAATTATCAAGAAAATCAACGAACGCTCTCCACAAATTAAACAAGATTTGCAATTAGCGGAGAAAAAACTAGAACAATACGATCGCATTGAAGGTCCAGCATTAATAGCTGCGGAAAATGGTAGTTTGTTGAGTGCAATTACCAGCAGTCAAAATCAGCAACGACAAATTAAATTGACGCTAACTGGAGTCGATGCTCAAGTTGGCAGTTTACAAAAAAAATTGGGGTTGAATGTTAACCAAGCTTATGTTTCATCAGCTTTAAGTGCTGATCCAATTATTGCCAGCTTGCGATCGCAAATCTATCAAGTCGAAAGCCAAATGGGAGTCCTCGCCAAACAAGGTGCGCGTCCCGAATTACCGCAGATGGTACAATTGCAGCGTCAAAAAGATGCTTATGAACAATTGATACAACAACGAGCCGTTGAAGTTGTCGGTGGTGGAGGTGCGACGGCTCCTCTTGCTGGTTTAGTTACAGATATTCGTTCCCAAAGTAATTTAGACCCCGCTCGTCAGCAACTTGCCAATCAATTAGTAACTTTACAAACTCAGTACGAAACATTACGACAGCAGCTAGTTTCTTTGTCACAAGACGAAGAACGACTGCGACAAGCATATGCTTTGATACCTAATAAGCAACTAGAGCGATCGCGTTTAGAACAAGAAGTTGCACTCAAAAAAGCCATCTACGACAAAATGCAAGCGAAACTGATTGATGCTCAAGCAGCAGAAGCAGAAACCGTGAGTAGTCTGAGTATAGCTAGAGTTCCTTTAGTGACTGCTGATGTTAAACCTCCGAAGAGTGTACCAGCTACTCTGGCGCTTGGTGGTGTTTTCGGATTAATCGTTGGTGGTGGGGTGATATTTTTATTAGGCTCACTCGAAGGTACTTTTAAAACCAAAGAGGATATTCGCAATCATCTCAAACAGCGAGAAGTCGCATTATTGGGTGAGTTACCTTTAATGCCAGTAGATGACTTATCACCAGACGAAGTACCAACCATACTTTCTGTTTATTCCCCGTATTTAGAATACTATGAGAAGTTGCGTAGTAATTTACGTCGCTTCAGCAGCAAGAATTTAAAAGTCATATTAGTTACTAGTGTGAGCAGCAGCGAAGGTAAAACCACAAGTGCTTACAACTTGGGTATAGCTTCCGCTCGTGCTGGCAAACGTACTTTAATTATTGAAACAGATTTGCGATCGCCTTCTCGTAGTCCATCGCTGAAAGTGAGTATTGACCCCAAGGCAAATATTGAACCTCTGCGCTATTACGGCAGCTTGAGCGAGTGTATCCGCTTAGTTCCTGATGTCGAAAATTTATACATTGTTCCTAGTGCCGGGGCTGTACATCAACCTGCCGCCATCCTTGAATCGAGTGAATTTCGGCGTTTAATCGAAGATGCCCGTGAGCGCTATGATTTAGTAATTATAGACACCAACTCCATCAGTTTATCTAACGACGCCTTATTAATTCAACCTTATAGCGATGGTATCATCCTAGTCACTCGACCACACTATACACAAGAAAACATGCTCGGTGAAGTTATAGATGAATTGGTGGAATCAGAATTAGGATTAGTGGGAGCGGTGATTAACGGTGCTGATATCTTCGTTCCTCAACCTCAACTTGCAAAATCAGTCTCTTCATCTGCGGAAGAATCAAAAGAAAAAGCAGAAGTATCTGCTGGGACTATGCAAAATTAGGTGTTATATAAAGTATTTTTCTTCTTAGAGGATCAATTCATAATTAGAATAAACAGCAGCTTGACCGCAATAGCGATCATTCTCATCCAATAAATTCCACAAAATACCATCTTTAATCGAAAAACGTTTACCAGTGCTGGTAATCCGAACACCAGAAAAATTACTAAAGCCTTTAGTTGTCGTTTTCGCTAACAATCGACTACGTTCCTCTTGTACAACCTCTTCAGCCGTTTTCCGTGAAGGCATTTTAGTAAAATCCTGCCACGAAAGCTCCCATAATTCCAAGGCTCTTTGATTCCCGTAGTTAAAAATTGGATCTGATTCAGTACCATGAGAAACTAAAGCAAAAGGTGCTGCAAATAGTGCTTGGGCTATTTCTTGTGCAGAACCATTAACATCTAGTAGAGAACGTCCTGTTCAATACTCAAAACTACGTAATATACGTAAGCTGTGGCGAATCACAGCCTCTTGCTGGTAAGGATGTTGGATATTATTGTTATTGGTCATAGATATTTATCTTGATTTACTTAAGTCTTTGAGTCCGTTTTCAACGGACTTGTGCTATTAGCCAAGAAATTTATTTCTTGGCGGGATATTAGTTAGGTGCAAGATACTTCTCCCAAAATTCCCCATAATTTTTGTACAACAATACGGTTGTATACTCTTCTGGCAATTTATCCCACTTGCAACGAATACCCTTCTCAGTCAGTTTAATACATACACCGTAGTAAACATGACCGTCATCAGTGCGGCGGCGAATGCGGTCATTAATTTTAATTTTCGGTTGTTTGGGCATAACTTAGGCATACAAAGTTATTTGATTATCAACCCCAGCAGTTTTTGAGAGATCAGCGATCGCATCTGCTACAACTGCTACCCTAAACTTATATCACCTATATACTTGCAGCCATGTCTGTTGCCAAAGAGATAGAAGCCCTAGAATTAGAAGCGCCAGAAGATGTTATTATATTTCCTCCTGGTGATTTAGACAGTGATGAACCGCCTTTGGAATCTGATTTACATCTGCGGCAAATAATTCTGCTGCTTCAATGCTTAGAATTATGGTGGCGAAACCGCACCGACTTTTACTGTGCTGGAAATCTCACCGTCTACTATAGTCCCCGTCAACGCAAATCTGAAGACTTCCGGGGACCTGATTTTTTCATGGTGCTGGGGACTGAACGCAAACCGCGTAAAAGCTGGGTGGTTTGGGAAGAAGACGGAAAATATCCGAACTTAATTATTGAACTACTCTCAAGTTCAACAGCAGCGACTGATAAAGGTTTAAAAAAACAGATTTATCAAGATATCTTTCGCACACCTGAATATTTTTGGTTTGATCCGAATAATTTAGAATTTGCTGGATTTATTTTGGTTGGTGGAACTTATCAACCCATTGAATCAAATCCTCAAGGCTGGTTATGGAGTCAACAGCTAGATTTATTCTTGGGAGTCTATGAGGAAAAATTACGCTTTTTTACATCAGCAGGTGAACTAGTTCCCACACCAGAAGAAGTTGCGGAACAGGAAATGCAACGTGCTGAACAAGAAATGCAACGCGCAGAACAAGAAAAACAAAGAAGCGATCGCTTGGCGGCAAAACTGCGAGAATTAGGTGTAGACCCAGATTCTTTGTAATTTAAGATTTATCTGCTAGAAATGCCGAATGATAATACTGCGGTTTGCAATTGGGTGCGATCGCGTCAGTAAAACTTAACTTCAGTTTGAAATCAAAAATTTAAAATCCCCCGAATTCGGGGGTGCAGATCGTAAAATTGTGTTTTAAAAATTCATGATTATGGATCTTCTGGAAATACCCATTTTGGTGGTTCCATTAGTTTTTTGAGTCTTGCAGCTTCAGCAATCTCATGCATCTTGTCTAAAGAAGTTTCTTCGATAAACTTAGAAGCTTCCTCTACATAAGATTTTTTATCTTTAATATTCTCTTTGTCGCTGGCTTGGGGATTGTTTGTTTTACCCTCTTCCACGCTGACCTCCTTAATTAGACTAGTAATTGCTGTTAGGCAAGAATACTTGAACTATTCTCATAAATCTTAACCTTGTGACTGCTTCTCGAAACATTGATGTAACATTTCTAAAATCATGAGCGTTGTGCAAACTCATCCTATAACAGGATTTTGGATGATTAGACCTCTTGCAAAAATATTTTTACCCCACCCTAAGCGTAAACGCTTAGGGAACTAAATCTTCCCCCCGTTCACCTGCGGTGTACACATAAATCCTCTGATCCCCCTAAATCCCCGCGCCAGCGCGGGGATTTAGGGGGGATCAAAACGCTACTAGGCAACTTTATAAGACTTCTGTGTACACCGCAGCCCGTTCACGGGGGGATTGAGGGGGGTTCATTCGACTTTTGCAAGAGGTCTATTATGAGTGCATCCCCAATCCCCATTTCCAAGACGGGCGACTACATAAACTCACTACAATCAACTTATAGATTCAATCATCATTCCTGAAAAAGGCGCCGATGTCGGAAACTTTTGCCACAACTGGAACCATTGCTGCGATCGCAACTGCTATTGTTCCCCAACAAGGTAGCGTTGGAATTGTGCGTGTATCTGGTTTAGAAGCAATACCCATTGCCAAAACTCTTTTTCATGCACCTGGGCTTCAAGTTTGGGAAAGTCACCACATTCTCTATGGTTATATCCGTCATCCCCAAACACGACAATTAGTGGATGAAGCACTACTACTGATTATGCAAGCGCCTCGTTCCTATACCCGTGAAGATGTTGTTGAGTTCCATTGTCACGGAGGAATTATGGCAGTACAACAGGTGTTGCAATTATGTTTGGAAAATGGCGCTAGACTCGCACAGCCTGGAGAATTTACCTTACGGGCGTTTTTAAACGGACGGTTAGATTTAACTCAAGCTGAAAGTATAGCTGATCTGGTCGGAGCGCGATCGCCCCAAGCAGCACAAACTGCTTTAGCTGGTTTACAAGGCAAATTAGCTCAACCAATTAGGTTATTACGCGGTCAATGTTTGGATATCTTAGCGGAAATTGAAGCGCGGATTGATTTTGAAGAAGATTTGGCACCTTTGGATTATAAAAGTACTATATCAGAAATTGAGAAAATTTCAACACAAATAACTAAGTTACTGACAACTGCTGATCAGGGTGAACTGTTACGCACAGGTCTAAAAGTCGCGATTGTTGGGCGTCCGAATGTAGGAAAATCAAGTTTGTTGAACGCTTGGAGTAGAAGCGATCGCGCCATTGTCACCGATTTACCTGGTACAACTCGTGATGTTGTGGAATCACAATTAGTTGTAGGTGGAATTCCTGTACAGGTTTTAGATACGGCAGGTATTCGAGCCACAGAAGACCAAGTGGAAAAAATCGGTGTCGAGCGTTCCCGCAGTGCTGCTCAAGCTGCTGATTTAGTTCTGCTCACCATTGATGCTTCAGGAGGATGGACAGCAGACGACCAAGAAATTTACGCACAGGTAAAACATCGTCCCTTAATTTTAGTGATTAATAAAATTGACCTAGCATCAGCAGAAACAGTAGAGTATCCCAGAGAAATTAACCAAGTCGTGAAAACAGCAGTAGCCCAAAATCAAGGAATTGAAGCTCTAGAAACTGCGATTTTAGAGCAAGTACAAGCCGGGAAAATCCAAGCTGCTGACATGGATTTGGCAATTAATCAAAGACAAGCCGCTGCACTTGTAAAAGCTAAAACATCATTAGAACAAGTGCAAACAACGATCGCTGAACAATTACCTCTTGATTTTTGGACAATTGACCTACGCGGAGCAATTTATGCTTTAAGTGAAATTACAGGAGAAGAAGTAACAGAATCTGTCTTGGATAGGATTTTTAGTCGGTTTTGTATTGGTAAATAATAAAAATAAATTGTTAACGGGGAACTCTTAGAGGTTGTTTGAAAAGTATCCCGCCTCGGAATTTATTCCGAGGCGGTACAGATGCTTTACAAGGGGAGGGTTAGGGTGGGGTAAAAAATATTTGATACATCAATCATGACTTTTCAAACATCCTCTTAACAGGGAAATCCTCATAATTAAGAGGTTTGAATTCTCAAGTTTTTTGAACATTTGGGATGCTCCCCCCAATCCCCAATCCCTGTTCCCCAATCCCTCACACCGTTAAACGAGATTTTTTCAACAACCAACTTGCGATCGCGACAGCTGCAATCAATAATAAAAATGTCACTACTACCAGCGCCGCTCCATAACCGAAATCTAAGTAGCGCATGATTGTCGAATAGATATATAAAGACACAACTTCCGTAGCACCACCAGGCCCACCGCCAGTCATCACAGCAATTAAATCAAAAATCCCGAAAGCTTGGGCAAACCGAAACAACATGGCGATCAAAATTTGCGGCATCAACAGTGGTAAGGTAATTTGATAGAAACTTTGCCAAGGTTTAGCCCCATCAATTGCATGAGCTTCATATAAATCTGAGGAAATTGACTGCAAACCAGCCAGCAACAAAATACTAATAAATGGTGTAGTCTTCCACACATCTGCAAATACGACTGCAACCATTGCTAGGGTTGGTTCTCCCAGCCAATTTATACCAGTTTGAATCACACCCAACCTCAGCAAGATATCATTTACCACCCCAAATTGGTCATTAAAAATCCACGCCCACGCCAAACCTATCAAAGCAGTAGGCAAAGCCCAAGGTATGATCGCGATCGTTCGTACCGCACCTCGTCCAAAAAATCGTTGATTGAGAACCAAAGCAATTCCCAACCCTAACAGCAACTCAAAAATCACCGATGCAGTTGTAAATACAGATGAAATCCAGAAACTTTGCCAAAAACGCCCATCTCCAGCCATCCGCACATAATTATCCAAACCAGCAAAATTCGCCTCTAGCTGAGTTCCCAAATTCTTCGCAAACAAACTCAACCAAAAAGCCCGCAGAATCGGATAACCAAATACTAACAACAACAACAGCAGCGCAGGCAATAAGAAAAGCCACGCTGTTCTCTGTTCTCTACTACGGATTTTACTTAAATTGGTCATTTGTCAATGGAGGGATCGGGGAACGGGGATTGGGGAATAGGGAAAAGGGAATAGGGAACAGGGAACAGGGAACAGGAAATAGTTAGTAATATAGCACTTCTCACTCGATTGCAATACAGTCGGAACCCCACCCCGGCTTTGCTGACGCAAAACCTCCCCTCCCCGCTTGCGGGGAGGGGATTAAGGGGTGGGGTACGTATTGGACACAACCGAGAACTGCTATAGAATTTGATAACTGATAACTGAATCACACATCTCCCAATAACCGTCTTGTCTCCTGTGCTGCTGCTTTCATCGCTGCTTCAGGTGACATGCGATTTGTTAATGCTGCACTCAGGTAACGTTGTAAAATATCTGATGTTTGGGCATATTGGGCAATGGGTGGACGCAAGACGGCTTGTTCTACTACTTCTAATAATTGCGGATAGTGGGGATAGGTGGCGACGATTTGCGGATCTGTAAATAATGAACGTCTGCTGGGTACAAAACCAGCTTTGAGAACAAATTGACGCTGTGCTTCTTCACTGGTAAAGTATTGAATTGCTTTCCAAGCTTCTTGGGGATGCTTGGTGGTTTTAGAAATTCCCAAACCCCATCCACCTAAGCAAGCTCCTGCATTTTCACCAGAGGTGCTAACCATTGGTTTGATAGCTATTTTACCTTTAATCGGAGAATCCTTGGCATTAGCCAAAGGCCAAACATAAGGCCAGCTACGTAAAAAAGCCGCTTGTCCACTTTGAAAAATGCGTCTGGTTTCTTCTTCTTGGTATGTGGTGACACCAGGTGGAGAAATACCTGTTTGAATTGTTTCTTTGAGAAAGGCGATCGCTTTTAAGGTTTGCGGTCTATCTAATCCTACTTCTAAGGTATTAGGATTCACCCAAAATCCGCCGAAACCTTCGAGAACTTCGACAAACATCGCCGCTAAACCTTCATATTGACGACCTTGCCAAAGATATCCCCAATTTATCTGATCTTGCTGTTTTAAAGTTTGGGAAATCTTGATTAAATCCGTAAAAGTTTCTGGTGGATTAAACCCCGCTTGCTTGAGTAAATCTTCTCGGTAGTAAAGCATTCCCACATCACTCCGCATGGGAATTCTATACAATTTACCTTTGTAACGTCCTCCTTCTACATCTCTGGGTGAAAATGCTGTCAATTCTGATTTTGTAACCTTATCTGTTAAATCTAACAGCCACCCAGCCGCAGCAAATTTAGGTGTCCAAATTACATCCATATTGATGAGGTCGTATGGAGAATCACCCAAAATAAAGGCTGAAGTATACAGGTCTTCAAGTAAATTGGTGGCGTTTGGTCCCTCAATAATATTGATGCGAATACCAGGATTTTTACTCTCAAAGTCTTTGATGATCCCCTCTTTCCAAGGTTGAGCATCAGGTGCTGTCATCAACAAGTTGAGGACTACTGTTTGTTTGGTTTGAGCTGAAGGAACAGATATGAAAAGAACACTCAACAATACCAAAACAAAAATTACTGTTAACCATTTAAACTTTGTTAGAACTTTTACCATTAGCTATGCTGGCTGACGGTCAGATATCTACTTTACTCTTAAAAAGCAGGTAATTTAATTGAATGTTAAGTGCTTAGTAGAGAATTATCAAAAAACGTAATTTTATTTATTATTTAGTTAATATAGTATTCAAGCATTCAAGATCCCCTACTTCTTGAAGAAGTCGGGGATCTGAGTCTCTCAATCCACATCAAAAGTAATTTATAAATCTGTAAAATTTTTCTCAAAAACAAGATAATTATTTTCTCCTTTTCCCTTTGCGCGATACATTGCTATATCTGCATCTCGCAATAGATTTGTCGGTTCTTCATAACCATTGCAACTTAAAGCAATCCCAATGCTAGCTGTTGTAAATATTTCATGTTCATTGAGGTGAACAGGTAAACTTAAAGTTTCTTGAATGCGTTTAGCAATATTAATAGCGTCGCTAACGTCTTTAATATCCTCTAACAACACTGCAAATTCATCGCCACCAAATCTCGCAACAGTGTCACCACTACGCAAGCACGACTCTAAACGTCGAGCGATCGCTACTAATAAATCATCACCCATCCCATGCCCAAAGCGATCGTTAATAATTTTGAAACTATCTAAATCTAAAAACAAAACGGCAAAATGATAATTCAGGCGTCTTTTGCAACGTTCTGATGCTTGTTTTAGTCTATCCAAAAATAATACTCGATTAGGTAGTGCTGTCAATCCATCATAGAAAGCATTGCGAACTAGTTGTGCTTCTTTTTGCTTGCGTTCAGTAATATCTTGAAAAACTATCACAGCACCTGTAATCACGCCCATATCATCCCGAATCGGTGACACAGTATCCCCAATCGGAATTTTTCTTCCATCCCTATTTACGAGAATACAGTTTTCTGGTAGTTGCAAAACCACACCTGCTTTCATTGCTTGCATCGCAATATGAACAATCTCTTCTCCAGTGTCTTTGTCAACTAAATTTAAAACATCTCCCAAATATTTTCCAAACGCTGCTTTTTGCTCCCAACCAGTAAGGATTTCTGCTACGGGATTCATCATTTGGATACAAGCATTAATATCTGTCATCACTACTGCACAGCCCATACTATTAATCACCGTCAGTAGTCTTTGATTTTGCCGTTGCAACTGTTTTTTAATTTTATCTTTATAAAGAGCCATTTCAACTGTATTATATAAATCTCTCTCAGTAAAAGATTTAGCAATATAGCTAAAAGGCTCTTGAAATTTATTTTTATTTAATGTTTTTGAGTCTAAAAAATCTGTTATGTATAGTACTGATATTTTAAAAATATTTTGAATAATATCTACTATTTCTACACCATCTTTTTCTCCTGCTAAACAGATATCAATTAGTACTAATTGTGGTTGAACATCTGCAATTTTTTGTATAGCTGGTTCGACAGAATTAGCGATTGTGTGAACATCATATCCTAGCTTTTTCAAACTATTTATAATATCTACAGCAAGAATTTCTTTGTCCTCAATAACTAGGATTTTTTGAGCGTTCATGCTAGGATTACCAGTTCTATAGGAGCGAATTTATTGTCGATATTAGATAAGCTTGGAAGACCGCAATCCTATCATAATAAACCTCCTATAAGTAAGTGGGTCAAATTAAATATAAAACCTCACCCTCAATCCCTCTCCTTACTAAGGAGAGGGAAGCCGGAGGCAGGGTGAGGTTTTATTTTATCTTTAATTACACCTACCTACTTATTACCGTGTCTTAATTAACTAAAATAGTTACTATTCTTTTTATTTATGTATAAAGTTACCATTATTTTAAATTTTAATTAACCAGAAAGAATCAAGCCATGCATTTGATATCAAGTTTATATAATGATATGGAAGAAAAATTTTTGTAAATTAAGATTTATAAGTATTAGCAGTATATAACCATCCTATTTGATTTACGAAATTTTAAACACACAAATCCCCAACTTCTTAAGATTGGGGATTTGTATTAAGACGTATTTTGGTATAAATATCATCTTATGATCTTAATGTTAAGAATCAATAGTTAATGGTTGGTTGTCACTACAAAAATTTACCTGGTTCTAGTCACACAAATACTAATTTTGCCACCAAAATCTGGGATGGGTGCAGCAGGTTTACTGAGGGTAACTTGAACTTGCGTGAGGCGATCGCACTCTTGCAAAATAGAATCTCCAATTACAGCAACCAATCTTTCAATCAAAGCAAACTTTGAGGTCTTAATCAGATGTTGAACCAAATTAATCACCCGACGGTAGTCTACAGTATCTGCGATCGCATCAGTTTTGGCTGCTGAGGTGAGATCCAACCATAACTTCACATCCACCTCAAACCATTGTCCTAGCACCTGCTCCTCTGCTAGATATCCAGTGTAGCCATAAGCACGAATTCCCGTAACATCAATACAGTCCATAATTGTTGTTGCTTGGTTGTTAGTAATTAGTGGTTAATAGTTATAATTTATTCTCCTCACACGATCCCTAATCCTCAATCCTCCATTCCACAAAATTCCATGCTAATTGGTTTCAGAAATACAAATGAACTTTGGACTTCGGTATTGACACAGACATTGCAGCACTTAGGGTTAACAACTGCTGTCATTTGTCCTGGTTCCCGTTCTACACCATTAGCAGTCGCTTTTGCCCAACAAGCACCAGAAATTGATATAATTTCGATTCTCGATGAACGTTCCGCAGCTTTTTTTGCGTTGGGAAGGGCGAAAGCAACAGGATTACCCACAGCTATCATTTGTACTTCGGGGACTGCGGGGGCGAATTTTTATCCAGCAGTCATTGAAGCGAAACAAACTCGTGTACCGTTGCTACTTTTAACCGCCGATAGACCACCAGAATTGCGAGATTGTCACTCTGGACAAACCATAGACCAGTTAAAACTATATGGCAATTACCCCAATTGGCAAACAGAATTAGCTGTACCCGTAGCAGATATGGAGATGCTAGCCTATCTACGGCAAACAATGATTTATGCTTGGGAGCGATCGCTCTACCCTGTTCCTGGCCCCGTACACCTAAATATACCGTTTCGCGACCCCCTCGCACCGATTCCTGACGCAAATGTAGAGACGCAAAACTTTGCATCTTTACAGTCACAATTTCACCTAGAAGAATTTTTTGCTAACGTCACAAAATTATCTCCGCCAGCCAATTTCTCTATCACCCCATCTCTTCCCCTTGATGATTGGCAAAACTCTGAACGTGGAATAATTATAGCTGGAGTTGCCCAACCACAACAGCAACAGGAATATTGTCAAGCGATCGCCCAACTTGCTAAAACCTTACAATTTCCAGTTTTAGCCGAAGGATTATCCCCAATCAGAAATCATGCTAGTATTAATCCTCACATTATTTCCACTTATGACCTGATATTGCGGAATCAGCAATTAGCAAAACAGCTAACACCAGAAATAGTAATTCAAATCGGTGAAATGTCCACTAGTCCAGTACTACGTAATTGGTTAAAAACCACTGCTGCTAGGCGTTGGGTGATAGACACCAGTGACCAAAATCTTGATCCTCTCCACGGTAGGACAGTTCATCTACGTCTAAGTGTAGAACAACTGACTGAAATATTTAACTCATTCCCCATATCACCGCATCCCCATCTCTCCGTGTCCTCTTATCTCGAATTATGGACTCAAATCGAAGCAAAAGTTAGAACTACAGTTGATCATACTTTTAAAAATATAGACGATTTATTAGAAAGTAAAATTGCTTGGTTACTTTCCCAAAGTTTACCGCCAGAAACACCTCTATTTATTGCCAATAGTATGCCCGTGCGAGATGTAGAATATTTCTGGCAACCCAATCACTCTGGTATACAACCCTTTTTTAACCGAGGCGCAAATGGTATAGATGGGACATTATCTACTGCTTTAGGAATTGCTCATCGTCATCAAAGCAGCGTTATGTTAACTGGAGATTTGGCACTATTGCACGATACAAATGGCTTTTTAATTAGAAATAAATTCGTTGGACATTTAACAATTGTATTAGTGAACAATAATGGTGGCGGCATTTTTGAAATGTTGCCTATTGCCAAGTTTGAACCACCATTTGAAGAATTTTTTGCCACACCCCAAGATATTGATTTTGCTCAATTATGTGCTACCTATGGTGTGGAATATGAATTGATTACTAACTGGAAACAATTGCAAACAGAATTAAATCCTCTACCTAACAATGGCATTAGGGTGTTAGAGTTACGAACAAATCGCAAACTAGACACCAAATGGCGTCAGGAAAATTTGGGTAAGTTTGCCAAATTTTAAAATCCTTCAACATCAAAATCAGAGTATATCTTCCTCAGTTAATTGGGCTATTTTCATCAAAGCTCTCAAGGTTCCAACTTTCAAATCTTGATTTCGATGAACAGGAATTGACAGAATTTGCTCTACTTCGAGGTTTTCATAGATATGATGACTGCCAGTAATTCTTCGCAAAACCCAACCTTTTTGTTCCACAATCTTGCACAGTCGCTTTCCAGAAATAGATTTCATACAGCAATTTCGACAACCTGATCTGTTGAGTCAATTGCGTGACGACTATTAGCAACATCGAGCCAGCCTTCAATAGCGTCCTTTAAATTAGCCATCACCTCTTCTATCGTATCTCCTTCAGTAATACAACCGGGAAGTGCAGGAACCTCTGCCCAATAGCCCCCTTCTTCTGCTGGATGAATGATTGCTTTAATTTTCATACACCTATCGAGTTAGTTATTGGGATTATGCTAACATTACTCCCGCAAGGGAAAGCTCCTTGGAGCAAAACCGTTATCGCATTTCAGTTGGAATTGAATTACCAATGGCGGAAATTTATCGCGGTATTGTTTTTGAATAAAATAGCTCTACTCTTTGCTCTCAACAGGAATTGTTGAAATCAAGATTGATTATTAAGTGCGATCGCTTTCCGAGTTACAGACGTTTTGTGAACTACCCAACACCAACCCTACTGGGTATGGTGTGGGCTTCCAACTTCACGGAGGAATGCCTCATCTTGGATTTACGTCCGCGAATTGGTCTTACATCCTCTCCATTGGCGTTAGCCTCCCCCGTCCCAGAGGAGGACAGCATTCTGATACCTTCTGCTCTAATATTCATAGCAGCATTACCATCTCTGTCGTGATGTGTCCCGCAACTTGGACAAGTCCAAGTCCTGATATCTAGCGGTAACTCGTTGATTTGATAATGGCAATCAGAGCAAAGCTTGGAACTAGGAAACCATCGATTTATTTCTATCAACTTCCCGCCACTACGCTCTAATTTGCAGCTCAAGAAGTTGACGAAGGCTCCCCATCCAGTATCAGATATAGATGCAGCTAGTTTGTGGTTACGTACCATGCCCTTGACGTTTAAGTTTTCGACTACAACTACTTGATTGTTATCAACTATCTTTCTAGACAGTTTGTGTAGGTAGTCTTGACGGACATTGCTAACCTGTTCGTATACCCTAGCTCTGACGGGGCGACAAAATAACTGGAAAAGCTTATTTTATAAAGAGTGTAGCGATTCATGGTAAGAAAAGATAGGTCTAGTTATGTCAAGAAGACCTATCTAATAATAATGATGCCAGAATTTTATC